>ERZ1673746.440-NODE-440-length-48131-cov-14.589504_pt1 | contig 48131 bp, 51 predicted proteins | sample MGYA00580205_ERZ1673746 | MGnify/ENA primary metagenome ERZ1673746 (study PRJEB41218, sample SAMN15661771) | gut metagenome | host: Homo sapiens | place: Canada: London | collected 2015-08-20/2019-03-30 | study: EMG produced TPA metagenomics assembly of...
GAGAATGCACTGACCAGCGAGCCCACCATGGTGCGTCTGCTGCCGCTGGACCGCGCCCATCTGCAGCCTGCCCCCAAGGGTCTGGGCGATCCGAAGGGCGATGTGGAGATGTTCCCGTCTGCATGGACGGTGTTTGAACAGATCGCGCCCATTTATATGCACGGCATGATCTTTGGTGCCATGACCGAGAGCTTCTGCGCAGAGCAGAGCGCCCGCATGACCGCCATGGATTCCGCCACCAAGAACGCCAACGATATGATCCGGGAGCTGCAGCTGGAGTACAACCGCACCCGTCAGGGCTCCATTACACAGGAGATCACCGAGATCATCGGCGGTGCGGCTGCCGTGCAGAACCGGGCGGAATAAAACGTATTTACAAATTAGTATAGAGGCAATCGTATGATACAGGGAACTATTATTCGCGTAGCCGGCCCTGTGGTGGACGTGCAGTTCACCGCAGGCAAGCTGCCTGCCCTGCAGGAAGCGCTTACCGTGACCGCCGAGGGCACCGAGCGCACGATGGAAGTGACACAGCATGTCAACGAGACCACTGTGCGCTGCATCATGCTTTCCGCCAGCGAGGGTCTGGGCAAGGGCATGACCGTGACCGCTACCGGCCACGGCCTGACCGCACCGGTGGGCGAAGCCACGCTGGGCCGCATGTTCGACCCGCTGGGCAGACCCATCGACGGCAAGGGCTCTGTGGATGATGTGCCGCATTGGCCCATCCACCGCAAGGCCCCCAGCTTTGCAGAGCAGAAGCCCGCTACTGAGATCTTGGAAACGGGCATCAAGGTCATCGACCTGCTGGCCCCCTACGCCAAGGGCGGCAAGATCGGTCTGTTCGGCGGCGCAGGCGTCGGCAAGACCGTCCTGATCCAGGAACTTATCCACAACGTGGCCACCGAGCACGGCGGCTACTCCATCTTCACCGGTGTCGGCGAGCGCTCCCGTGAGGGCTGCGACCTCTGGGGCGAGATGAACGCCTCCGGCGTCCTGAACAAGACCGCGCTGGTCTTCGGCCAGATGAACGAGCCCCCAGGAGCCCGTATGCGGGTGGCGGAGACCGGCCTGACCATGGCCGAGTATTTCCGCGAGGAGACCCATAAGGACGTGCTGCTTTTCATCGACAACATCTTCCGTTTCGTGCAGGCCGGCTCTGAGGTCTCCGCTCTGATGGGCCGTATGCCCTCGGCTGTCGGCTATCAGCCCACGCTGGCCAACGAGCTGGGCGCTCTGCAGGAGCGTATCACCTCCACCCGCGACGGCTCCATCACCTCGGTGCAGGCCGTCTACGTCCCCGCTGATGACCTGACCGACCCCGCCCCCGCTACCACGTTTGCACATCTGGACGCGACCACCGTCCTGAGCCGTAAAATCGTCGAGCAGGGCATCTATCCCGCTGTGGACCCGCTGGCTTCCACCTCCCGCATTCTGGAAGCCGACATCGTGGGCGAGGAGCACTACCGCGTGGCCCGCAAGGTGCAGGCAACGCTGCAGCGCTATCAGGAACTGCAGGACATCATCGCCATTCTGGGCATGGACGAGCTGGACGAGAACGACAAGCTCACCGTTGCCCGCGCCCGCAAGCTGCAGAAGTTCCTGTCCCAGCCCTTTGCTGTGGCCGAGAACTTTACCGGCCTGAAGGGCAAGTATGTGCCGCTGCAGGATACCGTGCGCGGCTTTGCCGCCATTGTGGACGGCGAGGCCGATGATCTGCCGGAGTGGGCTTTCTTCAACGTTGGTACGCTGGAAGATGCCCGCCAGAAGGCAGCGGAAAAGCTGGCTGAGGAAAAGGGCGGTGCCGTCTGATGAACAAGTTCATGCTGAACATCACTGCGTCCAGCGGTGAGTACTATCAGGGCGATTGCGAAGACCTTGTGCTGCCCATCAGCGATGGCGTGTACGGCATACAGGCCGGACACAGCCCGGTGCTGGTGGCCATCCACATGGGCATCCTGCACTTTGAGGTGAACGGTGAAAGCCAGGACATCCTGGTAGGCGATGGCATTGCCGAGGTGACGCCTGCCTACGTGATGGTGCTGGTGGACAGCGCCGAGCGTCCGGAGGATATCGACAAGAACCGTGCCGAGGCTGCCCGCATCCGTGCCGAGGAGCGTTTGCAGCATCAGCAGAGCATGCATGAATATTATCAGAGCAAGATCGCGCTCGACCGTGCGATGCAGCGCCTGCAGGCCGCTGCAAAGTACCGGCGCTGAGAATGAGCCGCATCTGCCAGGACCAGATCTGAAAAAAGAGCATCATTTGTATCCGGTGAGGGTGCAAAGTGATGCTCTTTTTTGTTTCAGGCTGTTCCATGGAACGCAGCTTTCGTGTATAATAAAGTCAATGCAACCCCGCGTGTTGTGCGGGAAAGGAGGAGGTTTTCCATGATCCAATTCGGCCTGCGTCTGCATGACGCGGAAAAGCTGCCCGTTGAACAGGTGCTGCCGCTGGTGCGCCAGAAAGGCTTTACCTGCGCCCATGTGGCTCTGAGCAAATCCTTCAAGGAGCTGCCCTGCACCCCCAGCGCCCTGACCCCCGGCTATGCGCTGTATCTGCGGCATCTGTTTGAGAAAAACGGCATCGACATTGCCGTGCTGGGCAACTACCTGAACCTTGCCCACCCGGATGCGGATGCCCTGCACGCCATTCAGGAAAAATACTATGCCCATATCCGCTTTGCAAGTCTTCTGGGCTGCGGCATGGTGGGCACCGAGACCGGTGCGCCCAACGCGGAGTACAAATTCTGTCCGGAGTGCCGCAGCGACGAAGCCCTTGCTACTTTTATCCGGAACTTCAAGCCAGTGGTGCGCTGTGCCGAGCAGTACGGCGTGACCATTGCCATTGAGCCGGTGGTCAAGCACATCGTGTACGATGCCAGACGCGCCCGCATCGTGCTGGACGAGATCGGCAGCCCGAACCTGCAGATCCTGTTCGACCCCGTCAACCTGCTGAACATGGAAAATGTGGACCGCCGCGAGGAAGTGTTCGCCGAGGCCATCGAGCTTCTGGGGAAGGATATCGCCATGATCCACTTCAAGGATTTCCTGCGCAAGGATGCAGGCGGCCAGCTGGCTGCTACGGGTGCAGGGCAGGGAGGCATGGAGGACTACCGCACCATCCTGCGCTTTGCAAAGCAGGAAAAGCCCTATATCTTTGCAACGCTGGAGAACACCACCCCGGAAAACGCGGTGGAATGCCTGAACTACCTGAAAAAGCAGTACGACGAGTGCTGAACACTTTATAACAAGAAAAACATCTGCAAGCTTTGCCCGGAATGGGGCAGCTTGCAGATGTTTTTTGTATCAGATGAAGTTTATGGTTCGGCCTTTTACAAATTGCAATTAAGAAGTAGTTTCGCTGAAAATGCCCAGAACGAAAGCGGAGGACATTAAGATCATTCCAGATTCAGCTTATGTTCCATCAGCCAGCGGGTCAGCAGAAAGTATCCTGCGGCAAAGGCGATGCTGACCGCCAGCCCGAACAGGGTGGTGAACGCACTGGGCGCAGCAATAGAAACATCTACACCGCCAAGGGTGGGATCGGAAACAGCCTGCAGCATGTCGGCACTGCTGACACCGGAGCTCAGCCAGTTCTGCAGGAAGGACAGCAGGAAAAATGCCAGAATACCGGCCGGGACCATGTGCTTTTTGAACTGGTGGCCGATCATGCAAGCGGCATAGATGCACAGGATGCTGGACACCAGTGCCACCAGCCCGTTCAGCGTTTCAAAGACCAGCCAGAGCCACCCGGAGCTGCCGGTCATGCGGAAGATCTCTCGGAAGATCTCTACCACTTTCTGCCACAGCTCCGGCAGCTGCTGCAGGGCCGCGCTGTTCAGAGACAGAGCCAGCAGCATCACCGCAAAGGAGAAAATACCCACGATGCTGCTGCAAAGCATCCAAACCACGCTGGAGATCAGCTTGGAAAGGATGAGCTGGCTTTCCGTCACCGGCAGGGTGTGCATCAGGTAGCCTTCGCGGCCCAGCAGATTGCGGGTGAAGCGGGTGACAATGGTCATCACGGACACCACTGCCACCGCAACGGCTACGACCATGTAGGCGAACAGCAGCAGAGATGCAAAGTTGTCCTTGGAAGAGCTGCGCAGGGAAAAGCCGCTCAGCACTGCCAGCGCAACAAGGGCCAGATACAGCCCGCCGTAGGTGCGGCCGGTGGCCTTGAATTCATATTTTAACAGTTGTTTCAGCATTTGAATACCTCCCGGAAATATGCATCCACGCTCATGCCCTCGGTCTCGCGCAGCTCTTCGGCATTGCGGTGGGCGAACACCCGGCCATCCTTCAAAAAGACGGCTTCGTCCAGAATGGGCTCGATATCGCCGATGAGGTGGGTGGAAAGAATGACGGTCGCATCCCGGCTGTAGTTGTTCAGGATGGTGCTCAGGATATAGTCCCGGGCGGCAGGGTCCACGCCGCCAATGGGCTCATCCAGCAGGTAGAGCTTTGCGGCGCGGCTCATGGCCAGGATCAGCTGCACCTTTTCCTTGCTGCCCTTGGAGAGGGTCTTGAGCCGCGCCTTCGGTTCCAGTTCCAGCCGGGCCAGCATTTCGTTTGCCTTAGCGGGGTCAAAATCGGCATAAAATTCGTGGAACATTTCCACCAGCTGCTCCACACGCATCCAGTCCGGCAGCCAGTCGGCGTCCGGCAGATAGGACACGATGGCTTTGGTGTCCGGCCCGGGGGTCATGCCGGCGATCCGGATGCTGCCTGCACTGGGCTGCAGCAGACCGTTCGCCAGCTTGATGAGGGTGGTCTTGCCGCTGCCGTTGGGGCCAAGCAGCCCCACGATGCGGCCAAAGCCGATGTGCAGGTCTACATTTTCCAGTGCGGTCTTATCCTTCTGGTAGCACTTGGTCAGTGCTTCACAGCTCAAAAGCTCATTCATTGCGATCCTCCTTTGCGTCCCAGTGCTCCAAAAGCGCGGCTGCCTGTGCGGGACTGTAGCCGATGCCGCGCATCTTTTCCAGAAAATCCGACGCCAGCGTCCGGGCGGTGTCGGCGCGAAGCTGTTCGATCAATGCAGTATCCTCCGTAACATAGCGGCCTGCGGTGCGTTCGGTGCGCACCAGCCCTTCCGTCTCCAGCTGGGCAAGGGCCCGCTGCATCGTGTTCGGGTTCACCCCGGCGGCTGCGGCCAGATCACGTACCGAATCCAGATGTCCGCCCGGCGGGTAGGTGCCGGCCAGGATCCGGGCCTTGAGCCGTTCCACAAGCTGGGCATAGATCGGGCGGCTGGCATCAAACTGTTCGCCCATGGTATCATCTCCTTGTCTTGCTGTATTGAGCGCTTGATACAATAATACACGATTTGCTCTGTTTGTCAAGGGGAAAAAGAAAAAACACCATAAAACTGTGGGAAGCTGGGAAAAATGCCTATAAAACACTGCACATTGATAAAAAATTACAATAAATTCAAACAATTTCACATTGCAAAGCTTTTGACAATGTGCTATGCTGAAAAACAGAGAGCTCCGCCCGGAAAGCGGCGGAAAAGAGATTTGGAGGAAAAATAACTATGGCTGACCGCATCGTTCTGAATACCATCTCCTACCATGGCCACGGTGCCATTGAGAACATCGTTCCCGAACTGACCGCCCGCGGCTACAAGAAGGCATTCGTCTGCTCCGACCCCGACCTGATCAAGTTCGGCGTCACCAAGAAGGTCACCGATCTGCTGGATGCTGCAAACTTTGCCTATGCTGTTTACAGCGAGATCAAGCCCAACCCCACCATCGCCAACGTGCAGGACGGCGTGGCCGCTTTCAAGGCCGCCGAGGCTGACTGCATCGTGACCATCGGCGGCGGCTCCTCCATGGATACCGCAAAGGCCATCGGCATCATCATCAATAACCCCGAGTTTGCGGATGTCCGCTCTCTGGAAGGTGTTGCTCCCACCAAGAAGCACGCGGTGTTCACCATCGCTGTTCCCACCACCGCCGGCACTGCTGCCGAGGTCACCATCAACTACGTCATCACCGATGTGGAGAAAAAGCGCAAGTTCGTCTGCGTGGATACAAACGATATCCCCGAGATCGCCGTGGTCGATCCCGATATGATGTCCTCCATGCCCAAGGGCCTGACCGCCGCCACCGGCATGGATGCTCTGACCCACGCCATCGAGGGCTACATTACCAAGGGTCACTGCGTCATCTCCGATATGTTCCATCTGGAAGCCATCAAGCTCATCAGCCAGAGCCTGCGCGGCGCAGTGCAGAACACCCCGGAAGGCCGCGAGGGCATGGCTCTGGGCCAGTACATCGCCGGCATGGGCTTCTCCAATGTGGGTCTGGGCATCGTCCACTCCATGGCACATGGTCTGTCCGCTCTGTACGACACCCCGCACGGTGTGGCCTGCGCCATCCTGCTGCCGGTGGGTTTGGAGTACAACAAGAGCGTTGCCGGTGAGCGCTACCGCGCCGTGGGCAAGGCCATGGGCGTTGTGGGCATCGATGAGATGAACGATGTGGAAGCCGCCGATGCAACCATCGCCGCCGTCAAGCAGCTGAGCGCAGACGTGGGCATCCCCGCAAATCTGCACGGCATCCTGAAGGAAGAGGATATCCAGTTCCTCGCCGAGTCCGCATTTGCGGATGCCTGCCGTCCCGGCAATCCCCGCGACACCAGCGTGGAGGAGATCGTGGAGCTGTATAAGAGCCAGCTGTGATTCCGCTCTGTAAATTCAAGCTGTAATTTTGAGCCCTGCTGTCCTTCGGGATGGCAGGGCCTTTTTCTAAGATGTATCTGAAAACAAAGCAACAGGCTGGATCTTCGTCTTTTCAGAGATGCCCGGAGAGCCTGCCGCGTCGCAGAGTGACAAAATTTCTGCACAGCTCTTGTACACAGCGCCCAAAACAGGTACAATCAATGCAGTAAGAAAAAACTGGAAGCGAAAGGAACCTTATGACGCTGAACTTCTATACTCTGGGTGTTATTTATCTAGTATATTCCTTTCTGGGCTGGGTGGCTGAGACGGTAGTCGCGACCATCCGGGGCGGAAGGTTTGTCAACCGCGGTGCGGCGGCAGGCCCGTTCTGCTTTATCTACGGTACCACCGGCGTGCTGCTGGCCGTGAGTTTCGGCGACCTGCGCACCGAGCCGGTCTACCTGTTCTTTGCCTGTATGATGGCGGCAACGGTGATGGAATGGATCACCGCCAAGCTGCTGGAACGCCTGCACCGCCGCAAGTGGTGGGACTATTCCGGAAAAAAATTCAATCTGAACGGCTATGTGTGCCTGCAGTATTCGCTGCTGTGGGGTGCGCTGGGCACGGCAAGTGTGCTGTGGGGCAATAGTGTGTTGCTGCAGCTGTGCGCGCAGATCCCTGTCTGGCTGCTGCGCCCGGCAGTATGGGTCTCGCTGACGGTGGCGGTGCTGGACCAGATCGGTTCGGCGGTGCTGGTGCAGCAGTATGCGGCCCGGCACCCGGTGCTGGAGCAGCTCAACCAGAGACTGGGGGAGCGGTCGGACACGCTGCGCCGCAGGATCGCGCTTTACATTGAAAAACGCATCCAGTATGCTTACCCGGCTGCGGCCCGGCAGGAGCAGACTGCGCTCCGGAAGGGGGAAAAGAACTTTCTCAGCGTGTCCGACCTGCTGTGGCTGTTCGTGATCGGCGCGTTTCTGGGCGACATGGTGGAGACGGTGTTCTGCCGCGTGACCGCCGGGGTCTGGATGAGCCGCTCCAGTCTGGTCTGGGGGCCGTTCAGCGTGGTGTGGGGTCTGGCGCTGGTGCTGGCAACGGTGCTGCTGCGTCAGGAAAAGGACCGGAGCGACCGCTACCTGTTCGCCTTTGGCACCGTCATGGGCGGTGTGTACGAATACGTGTGCAGCGCCGTCACCGAGCTGCTGTTCGGCACCGTGTTCTGGGACTACAGCAAGTTCAAGTTCAATCTGGGCGGGCGCATCAACCTGCTGTACTGCTTTTTCTGGGGCATTGCGGCGGTGGTATGGATGCGCTACGGCTATCCGCTGGTGCTCAGAGGCATGAAGAAGGTACGCAGCCGCGTCCGCCCATGGATGACCGTCCTGCTGGCCGTATTCATGGCGGTGAACATGCTCACCAGTGCGCTGGCCCTTGCCCGCTACGATGCCCGCACCAGCGGTGAAGCGCCCAAGAACAGCATCGATATGCTGCTGGATGCGCATTTTGACGATGCCCGCATGGAGCGTATTTATCCCAATGCGAAGAAAGTGACCAAGGCCGGATGAAATTTCAACGCTCCTCTTGCACTTTGGTGCAAAAACCGGTATAATATTTTTCGGATAAAAGGGAGTAAAGGGCGCTCGTTTTGCAAAAACGGTGCGCTGTGGCGCAGCGACATCCCGGCAGAAATGCCCGCTGTGTCACCGGAAGCTTGAGACTTTTATTACACTTTCCCGTTTCTGGGCAGGATGTAATAAAGGTCTCTTTTTTATTGCTGCTCTGCCAAAAACAAAAGGAGAAAACTATGCTCATTCCTGTTTTGCTGTTCATCGTGGGCCTGCTGTGCCTCATCAAGGGCGGTGACTGGTTCGTGGATGGTGCCACGGGCATTGCCCGCCGCTTCCATGTGCCGGAGCTGCTCATCGGTGCCACCGTGGTGTCCATTGGCACCACCCTGCCGGAGGTGATGGTCTCCACCACCTCGGCCTTTACCGGCCACGGCGAGATCGCCTATGGCAACGCCATCGGTTCGATCATCTGCAATGCATCGCTCATTGCGGCCCTCACCATTGCGGTAAAGCCGGGCAAGGTAGACCCCAAGAGCCTGCGCACGCCGGTGCTGTTTTTCTTTGTGGCAGCGGCCTTCTATGCCGGTGTGGCCTACACCACCGGCTACTTCTCCCGCCCGGTGGGCCTGATTCTTCTGGCCATGTTCGCAGCGTATATCATCTGCAACGTGATGGCCATGAAGAACGCCCCCGCCCCGGAAGAAGAGGAAGAACCGGAAGAAAATGCGTCCTTTGCCAAGGAGCTGGGCCTGCTGGCCGTGGGCGCTGTGCTCATTGCCGTGGGTGCCAACCTGCTGGTGGACAACGGCACCCTGATCGCACAGGCACTGGGCGTGCCGGAGTCGGTGATCGCGCTCACCTTTGTGGCACTGGGCACCTCGCTGCCGGAGCTGGTAACGGCCATCACCTCGCTGGCAAAGGGCCACGGTGCACTTTCGCTGGGCAATGTCATTGGTGCAAACGTGTTCAATCTGGTGCTGGTGAGCGGTGTTTCCGCCACGGTGGCACCCTTTACCATCCCGCAGAACTCCCTGCTCTTCGGCCACAATGCATCGCTGGTGCTGGAGTTCCCGGTCATGTTTGCCGTGATGCTGCTGCTCACCCTGCCCGCCCTCTTCAAGGGCAAGCTGAGCCGCCCGCAGGGCATTGCGCTGCTGTGCATCTACGCGGCATTCTGTGTGGTGCAGTTCACCATCTGATAAAACAGCAAAAGGCCGACGCAGCACTGCGTCGGCCTTTTGCCGTTTTAAGGGTTACTTTTTCAAATGGGAATCCCAGCCGGAAGAGGTGATGACCTGCTGATCCGGTGTGCACCACATGGCTTCCACGCCGTCCAGACTTTCCACGATCTTCATCCCGTCCTCCAGCGGCTGGCAGAACAGGCCGGTGGTCAGGCAGTCGGCAAGGCCGGAGTCGCTGCACAGCACGGTCACGCCGTTAAAGTAAGCGGCGGGGAACAGGGTGTCCGGGTCGATCAGGTGGTGGTAGCGCTTGCCGTCCACCACGTAGTAGCGCTGGTAGTCGCCGCTGGTCACAAGGGCCATATCGCTCATGTTGATGGCACCGTCCAGCATGGAATCCGAAGTGTATACATCCGAAGAGCTCCACGGGTTTTCCACGCCGCCGGTCCACTGGCTGCCGTCCGGTTTTACACCAATGGCGCGCAGGTTGCCGCCCACGCTCACCAGAGCGCTGGTCAGGCCGCGGGCCTCGGCAGCCTGACACACCATTTCCACGGCGTAGCCCTTGCCCACGCTGCCCACATCCAGCAACATTTCCGGGTCGGCCAGATAAACGGTCTTGGCATCCGCGTCGATGATCACGTTGTTGATATCACAGTGCTGGGCGGCTGCTTCCAGCTCTTCCATGGTGGGCAGCTTGTTGTCGGCATCCGTCTCGGCGGCTTCGGCAGCTTCGCGGTAATTGTGCCAGATATTCAGCACGCTGCCCATGGCAATGTTCAGCTTGCCGTTGGTGGTCTGGTACATCTGGTCGGCCAGCTCCAGCATGGAGAGGATGCGGTCGTCCACCTCCACCGGAGCGCTGCCGGCATTGTCGTTGATGGTCTTGACGTTGGTCACGCCGGGGTAATCGTTGTAGATATCATACAGCTGGTTATAGGTAATAAGGTCTGCGTGCAGGGCATCCATCTGGGTGTTGAATTCTTCCTCGCTCTCGCAGTAGGCGATCACCTGCGTTACGGTATCGAACACATCATAAAAAACGGTGGAATAGCGGGTAAGCTCTTTCTTTTTGGAGGCACAGCCTGCCAGCAGGCTCAGGCAGAGCACCCCGGCCAGCAGGGCGCTGACGAAACGTTTTGCGCGGGTCTTCATACGGTGCGGTTCTCCTTTGCGGCGGTAAAGGCGGCGTGCTCCTCCTGCAGGTGGGCCAGCAGATCGCCGAACACCCAGTTGCGGTTGGAGGGAGTCACAACGGCCTTGAGCGGAATGGTGACCTGTGCCTGCTTCATCAGATCCAGCAGGGTGTCCACATCCTTTTCCTTGAAGTTGGCCAGAACCACTGCCGGCGGGTAGGCACCCGGTTCCAGCACCAGCGTGCGGGCGGCCTTGGTCTCCACCTCGCCCAGCAGCTGTGCCACGGTCTTGCCCGCATCGGCAGGGGAGACGAGCAGCACCTTCATGCCAAAGGCAGGAGCCATGCCTTCCAGCTTGCCGCGGTCGGCGGGGGAAAGGTTCCAGCCCAGAATCAGCGGGACACCGGCGTTCTGGTTGCGTGCGATATGTGCTTTCATAAAAAAACCTCATTTCAGGGTGGATTGCAAATACACTATAGTATAACACAAATACGCAAAAAATGGAATGCCGGGGGGGCGGTACTACCGGGAGAAGTTTCGGAGAATTTCGAGCAAAGGCAACAAAAATTAGAAGAAATTACAAGGCAAATTTCAGTGCAGGTGAAGATTGTATGCAGAAAATAGAGGTGCTATACTAAAAATGCGAGACATAAGTCTCAGAAATTTAACAGAAAGCAGAGGTTTTGAGGATGAAAAAACAGAAAATGCGGTTCATCAGTGCAGTGCTTGCGGCATGTATGATGACATCTGTCCTTCCGGTCAATGCACTTGCTCTGGGGGGGTACGCCTGAAAATGGCATAACTGCGCAGGAAAACGCGGAAACGGCCACGACGATCCCCACTACGGGCATGAAAATCACCAAGGGCGGTGATTATGAGATAAAGGGAGACACTTATACGGGAGGCATTACCGTTAATGCCAGCGATAATGATGAAGTGACGATTCACATTGCTAGTAACGTGAAGTTTACGCGGGATAATCAGGTCTTTATCTGGGTGGAAAATGCAAAACTGGTGACGATTGAAAACACCGATAATCACACGGTGACACTGAACGGACAGCATTTTTACGACCTAAGTACTGCAAGCAATGGTGTGGAGAGCGTTATAAATGGCGGCATCTATATAGCACCGGGTCGAAACATGATCATGGTCCAGGGAACGAACAACACTCTTACCCTGAATAATGTTAATATACAGACGAACACCGGGTATGCCGTGACGACGGACTCTAATACGGTGTATGTCAACGGTGGAACATTTACCAAAACGTCATCGCTCTATAGTGAGTTCAAAAACCAGGGACACCTGACGCTGACAGATGTTACGGTTACACCGCAAGTTGCCGTCGACGGCAAGACGAGTACTATCGTTGAAAATTATACCGGTGCAGTTGTTGAAATCAACGGCGGAAACTATAAAACGACAAACCAAAGCTGCATTGTTAACAATGGAACGGTAACAATCAATAATGGCACTTTGGAATCTGAGGGGGCAAGCTGCATCCAAAACAACTGGGGTCGTGTGGAGATCAACGGCGGCACCATTACCTCGGATGCAGAAAGCACCATTCGTAACCGTGGCACGCTGCGCATGACCGACGGTACGGTGACCAACACGAATGCAGCCGGTGCTGCCATTGATATTTCCGGCAATTTCGGCGATATCAAGCTCATCGGCGGCACGATCAAAGGCATCAAAGACGGCATTTATGTGCAGGACCTTGTCAGCTCGGAAGTGACCCTGGAGCAGGTGAAGTTCGAAAACAACACCAACGATATCCATCTGGGTGAGGGTCAGACGATCAACATCAAAAAGACCTTTACCGGTACGGCAACGATCCTGACCGACGATCCAAGCCGCGGCCGTCATATCACGCTGGAAAACGAGGATCTCAGCTATCAGAACAAGCTGAAACTCTTCAGCATGAATTCTGGCTACATCATCGGCTATAAGCGCGGCGATGATGGCGTGGAATACCGCTATCTGGCAGATGCCAACGGCAACATCGTCAACGCTGTAAATGCGAAGGCAACCGCTGACCTCGGTGCCGGGGAGCAGGAGCTGGATACTGCCACCGTTGTGCCGAAAGGCACCACCGTGACCGTGACGGCAAACATCCCGGAGGGCGCAGAGTTCCTCGGCTGGAGCGCCGTGTGTGACGATGGCAAAGAGCTGGACTGGACTCCGGCTAGGGACGACCCCCAGACCATCACCTTTACAATGCCCGACTGCAATGTGACCGTCGAAGCGCTGTATCAGGGTGGAAATGGTGACATCGACAACCCGAGCGGCGGCGGCAGCAGCGATGCGGTGGCCGGCATTGCGGCGGTGGCTTTGACCGGTGCAGCGGCGTGGGGCATTTACGAAGCCGGAACCGGCATCTATCGCGTGCTGAATATGCCCGGCGTCCCCATGCCCTCCAACCGCGCCGGTCTGGCGACCCTGATCTGGGAAAAGGCCGGCTGCCCGGAACCGCAGACGGTGAAGAGCTTCAGCGACATCGATGACGCCGACCTTCATCTGCGGCAGGCTGCCAGCTGGATGGAAGAGCAGGGTCTGATGGACGATGTGAAGGAAAACGAGTTCCGCCCCTATCGCTATGTGACCAAGCTCCAAACCTGCCTTGTCTGGGATAAGGCCAAGGAAAAGAGCCTGATCTCCTGAAAAGTAGATCATTCTTGTAACAACCCCGGGGTGACCGCAAGCGCCCCGGGGTTGTTTTTTTCACAGGAAAAGGGGCCGAACCGGAAGATGCAGTTTATATCCACGAACCCTCCCGTGAAAAAGCAAACAAGCCAGACCCGCAGGTCTGGCTTGTTTGCAATATCAAAAATATTCTTTCCGCTGAATATATCCAGAGCGAAGCGGAGGATCTTTCAAATCATCAGTTCAGCTTTTTGCCAAAGAACTCCACTTCCTTGCCGATGAACTGCATCAGCTCATCGAACTGGTCGGGGGTCAGGCTCTGGGCACCATCGCACTTTGCCTTGGCGGGGTTGTTGTGCACCTCGATCATCAGGCCGTCGGCACCGGCAGCAACAGCGGCCTTTGCCAGATCCGGCACCATCCATGCGTGGCCGCAGGCATGGCTGGGGTCCACAATAACGGGCAGGTGGGTCATCTTGTGCAGCATCACCACACCGGCAAGGTCGAGGGTGTTGCGCATGCTGGTCTCAAAGGTGCGGATGCCGCGCTCGCAGAGGATGACATTCTCGTTGCCCTCAGCCATGATGTACTCGGCGCTCATCACGAACTCTTCCAGCGTATTGGCAAGGCCGCGCTTGAGCAGCACCGGCTTCTTCTGACGGCCGACGGCCTTGAGCAGCTCAAAGTTCTGCATGTTGCGGGCACCCACCTGAATGAGGTCTACATTCTCGAACAGGGGCAGGTGCTCGGTGTTCATGATCTCGGTCACGATGGGAGCACCGGTGGCGCGGCGTGCCAGCTTGAGCAGGTCGAGGCCTTCGCTGCGCATGCCCTGAAAAGAGTACGGAGAGGTGCGGGGCTTGAATGCGCCGCCGCGCAGCAGGGAAGCACCCGCAGCCTTCACGCGCTGTGCGCAGTAGGTGATCTGCTCCTCGCTCTCAATGCTGCAGGGGCCGGCAATGACCGCAAAATTTCCGCCGCCGATCTTTACGCCGTCCACATCGATCACGCTGTCGTCCGGGTGGAACTTGCGGTTGGCCTTCTTATAAGGCTCGGTCACGCGGCGGCAGGTCTCCACCACCGGGTTTGCCAGCACCCAGCTCTCGGCCACGGCCTTGGTGTCGCCGATCAGGCCCAGAATGTGGCTCTCACTGCCCTTGGAATCGTTGATCTGCAGGCCCATATCCTGCAGTTCGTGGCAGAACTCGCGTACCTGTACCTCAGGTGCGTTCTGTTTGAGTACGATGATCATAGTGTTTTGTCTCCTTTGCCTTATCGTGTGAAACGGCGAGGGAGACCGGCTCCTTTGCCGCAGCTTGCAGTGTCAAACTTCAGGGTTCTGAAGTGTGTGACGCTATGATATCACTTCAGGAAACTGAAGTCAAGAGAATTTTGAATTTTTTTGAAGAAAGTGGTAGAATGGGGGCAGGAAAAGGAAAGCAGGCTCGCCCTCTCAGCTTCGCTTGCGCTCAGCAGCTCCCCCAAAGGGGGAGCCCTTGGCAAAAACGGAAACTTTGCGTGGATTGCCAAAGCCTCTCACTTTGGGAGAGGTGGCATTGCATTAGCAATGACGGAGAGGGCGAGGACGCTGACCCAATGCCATCATACTTAAGAATAGAACCAGCTAAATATAAAGGGGAATACCACAATGGGAAAAGAAGCAAAAACCAATGCCATGCGCATTCTGGAGCGCGAGAAGGTACCCTACACCGCCCACGAGTACGCTCATGAAGAGGGCGTTGCCGTGGCAGGTGTGGATGTGGCAGGCAGCATGGGCGAAGACCCTGCCTGCGTGTATAAGACGCTGGTGACGCAGGGCAATAGCAAAAACTATTTTGTGTTCGTCATTCCGGTGGCAGCAGAGCTGGATCTGAAAGCCGCTGCCCGCAGTGTGGGCGAAAAAAGCGTTGCCATGATCCATGTGGCCGATATCAACAAGGTCACCGGCTATGTGCGCGGTGGCTGCAGCCCGGTAGGCATGAAAAAGCAGTATAAGACTGTGTTCGATGAGAGCGTGCTGACGCAGGAGAAGGTCTATGTCTCCGGCGGGCGCATCGGCACGCAGGTGTGCTGTGCCCCGGCGGACCTCATCCGTGCTGCACGGGCAATTACAGCAAAAATTATTTTTTAAAAAAGTCCGTCTATTGTACAAAAAGTTAACGCATCCTATTTACATAAAATATACTTAAACTATAAGTCATACTTAAAAAGAAAAACAATGTCGAAACTGCACAAAACTTTTGAAAGTTTTTTGACGGCATGAAAACACAAGGTAGAATTTGTGGGAACACTCTTTTCAAAGATGTTTTTTTGCCGTAAACTGTATGTAGTACAGGGACGGCGGCCCGCAGAAAGGGCTTTTCCGCCGCCTGAAAACGCAAGCACAAGGAACTGCGGAGGAGAACTTCAATGATGAAGATGCTGCCGGGTCTCATGGGTCGAAACAACATTCGGGCATGTCAGGGGCATCGTGCAACTTTGTGCAAAGCGTCGGGAGAGCATACGCAGAATTAAAGGCCGTGGTACGGGTGTACCGCAGCCTTTTTTGTTTGTCGGTTGAGAAAGAGAGGTTTGGATATGGTTCGTAAAGTGGCTGTGATCATGGGTTCTGACAGCGATTGGCCGGTGGTAAAGGACGCATGTGCCCAGCTGAAAGCGCTGGACATTCCTTTTGAGGCGCACATCCTTTCGGCACACCGCACCCCTGCCGGGGCAGCGGAATTTGCCAAAAGCGCCCGTGCCAACGGCTTCGGCGTGATCCTGTGCGCAGCAGGCATGGCAGCACATCTGGCGGGTGCCTTTGCTGCCAACACCACCCTGCCGGTGATCGGCATTCCCATGAAGGGCGGTGCCATGGACGGCATGGATGCCCTGCTTGCCACGGTGCAGATGCCCAGCGGCATCCCGGTGGCAACGGTGGCTCTGAACGGTGCCAAGAACGCCGCATGGCTGGCTGCGGAAATTCTGGCTTTGAGCGACGACGCTCTGGCCGAAAAGCTGGCAGCAGAGCGCACCGCCATGGCCGCACAGATCGCTGCCAAAGAGGAAAAGCTGCAGGCTGAGATCGCCCAGCTGTAAAGGAGAACCAATGTCTGATTTTGCATATCCGCTGCACGAAGAATGCGGCGTTTTCGGCATTTACGACCGTGCCGGTACCGAGGATGTGGCCGCTGCGGCCTACTCGGCTCTGTATGCCCTGCAGCACCGTGGTCAGGAGAGCTGCGGCATCGCCGTGAACGATGATGGCGTGATCAACGGCCACCGCGACCTCGGCCTTGTGAACGAGGTGTTCACCCCGGCGGTGCTGGCAAGTCTGGCAAACCCCAATGCGCACATGGCTACCGGTCACGTGCGCTACGCCACGGCAGGCAGCCGTGTGCGCGCCAATGCACAACCCATGATCGTCCGGCACGGCCGCGGCACCATGGCACTGTGCCACAACGGCAACCTGACCAATGCCATCGAGCTGCGCCGCCAGCTGGAAAACGAGGGTGCCATCTTCCACGGCTCCTCCGATACCGAGGTGATCTGCTACCTGATCACCCGCAACCGCCTGCGCATGGGCAGCATCGAGACCGCCATCAGCAAGACGATGGATGTGCTGGAGGGTGCCTACAGTCTGGTGATCATGTCCGCCACCAAGCTCATTGCAGTGCGTGACCCCCGCGGCTATCGGCCCCTGTGCATCGGCACCCTGCCCGGCGGCGGCTACGTGTTTGCCAGCGAGAGCTGTGCACTGGATGCCGCCGGCGCCACCCTGCTGCGGGACGTGGAGCCCGGCGAGATCGTGGTAGCAGACGCAAAAACCGGTGAGCTGCGCAGCATCAAGGATCACTGCGGTCGGCCGGACACCCAGATGTGCGTGTTCGAGTTCATCTATTTCTCCCGTCCGGACAGCATCATCGAGGGCAGCTCGGTGCACGAGGCCCGCAAGCAGGCAGGCCGCTTCCTGGCGCAGGAGCACCCCGTGGAAGCGGACGTGGTCATCGGCGTGCCGGATTCCGGTCTGGATGCAGCTCTCGGCTACTCGCAGGAGAGCGGCATCCCCTATGGCATCGGCTTTATTAAGAATAAGTACATCGGCCGCACCTTCATTCAGGGCAGCCAGAAGCAGCGCGAGAACAGCGTGCGCATCAAGCTGAACGTCGTTTCCAGCACGGTCAAGGGCAAGCGGGTGGTGCTGGTGGATGACTCCATCGTGCGCGGTACCACATCTGCCCGCATCATCAAGCTGCTGCGGGACGCCGGTGCCACCGAGGTGCACTTTATGGTGTCGGCACCGCCGTTCAAGTACCCCTGCTACTTCGGCACTGACATCCCGGATCAGAAGCTGCTGGTGGCCACCGGCCGCACCGTCGAGCAGATCAATGAAGTGATCGGGGCTGATACGCTGGGCTACCTTTCCACTGAGCATGTTGTCCAGCTTACAAAGAACGCAAAATGCGGATTCTGCACCGCCTGCTTTACCGGCGAATATGCCGTGAAGCCGGACGAGGTGCTTTCCACCGATATTCACGAACGCCACCTGAACGACCGTCCCAAGGACGAGAAAAAGTTAGGAGAGTAAGACCATGGAAAAAAGCTATTCTGAAAGCTATGCAGCCGCCGGTGTGGATATCACCGCCGGTTATCGCTCTGTTGAACTGATGAAGCAGTATGTGGCCCGCACCATGAACGAGCACTGCATTGGCGGTCTGGGCGGCTTTGGTGGCCTGTTTGAGCTGGACTGCACCGGCTACAAGCACCCGGTGCTGATCTCCGGCACCGACGGCGTGGGCACCAAGCTGAAAATTGCCATGATCATGGACAAGCACGATACCATCGGCATCGACTGCGTGGCTATGTGCGTGAACGATGTCATCTGCGCCGGTGCAAAGCCGCTGGTGTTCCTGGATTACATCGCCTGCGGCCGCAACATTCCCGAGAAGATCGCAGAGATCGTCAAGGGTGTGGCTGAGGGCTGCGTGCAGGCCGACTGCTCTCTGGTGGGCGGCGAGACTGCCGAGCACCCGGGCATGATGCCGGAGGAGGAGTACGATCTGGCCGGTTTCACCGTGGGTGTCGTGGATAAGGAAAAGATCCTGAGCAATGAGACCATGGCAGCCGGTGATGTGATCCTTGCCCTGCCTTCCACCGGTGTGCACTCCAACGGTTTCTCGCTGGTGCGCAAGATCTTTGACATTGACGCAAACCCCGATGTGCTGCACACTGCCCCTGCAGAGCTGGGCGGCAAGACGCTGGGCGAGGCCCTGCTGGCTCCCACCAAGATCTACGTCAAGCCTGTGCTCAAGGTGCTGGAAGAGGTGGATGTGAAGGGCATTTCCCACATCACCGGCGGCGGCTTCTACGAGAACATTCCCCGCAGCCTGAAAAAGGGCTGCTGCGCACGCATCAACAAGGCAGATGTCCGCACCCCGGCTCTGTTCCAGCTGATGCAGAAGACCGGCAATATCTCCGAGCACGATATGTTCAACACCTTCAACATGGGCGTTGGCATGGTGCTCACCGTCCCCGCAGAGCAGGCCGACAAGGCGCTGGACATCCTGCACGCAAATGGCGAGCCGGAAGCTTACCGTCTGGGCGTCATTGCAGAAGGTGAGGGCGTGGAGCTGTGCTGAACATTGCAGTTTTAGTCTCCGGCGGCGGCACCAACCTGCAGGCTCTGCTGGACAGCGAAGCCCGAGGCGAGAACCCCAACGGCAGGATCACCCTTGTGGTGGCCTCCAAGCCCGGTGTATATGCGCTGGAACGGGCCGCAAAGGCCGGTGTGGAAGGCTGCGTGGTGCGCCGCAAGGATTACGCCAGTAGTGAGGATTTTGACGCAGCTCTGCTGAAAACGTTGAAAGACCACAACATCGATCTGGTGGTGCTGGCAGGCTTTCTGTCCGTGCTGGGGCCCAGTGTCATTGAAGCGTATCCCCGCCGCATCCTGAATGTGCACCCGGCACTCATCCCGTCTTTCTGCGGGCCCGGCATGTACGGTCTGCGTCCGCATGAGGCGGCTCTGGCCCGGGGCTGCAAGGTGACCGGTGCCACCGTCCACTTCGTGAACGAAGAGTGCGACGGCGGGCCCATCCTGCTGCAGAAGGCCGTGGACATCCTGCCCGGCGACACCCCCGAGGTGTTGCAGAAGCGTGTGATGGAGCAGGCCGAGTGGAAGCTGCTGCCCAAGGCTGTGGCTATGGTGTGCAGCGGAGAGATCGAGTGAAAACTCCTTCCGTCACGCCTGACGGCGTGCCACCTCCCTCAAGGAGGGAGGCAAGGCTCCCTCTCCGAGGGGGCTGTCGCCGCAGGCGACTGGGGGAGTTCCGTAATAGGAGAATTTGACATGGAAAAGATCAACCTGAACGAGTATCTGGCATCCAACGAGTACCCCGGCCGCGGCATTGCTGTGGCAATGGCTCCGGATGGCCGCCAGATGTTCATTGGCTACTTTATCATGGGCCGCAGCGAGAACAGCCGCAACCGCGTGTTCGACCCCGTGCCCGAGCGCGGCGGCATCTGCACCATCGCAGCGGACCCCGCAAAACTGGAGGACCCCAGCCTCATTATTTACAATCCGGTGCTGACGCTGGGCAAGACCCATATCGTGACCAACGGCGACCAGACCGATACCATTTATGACCTGATGAGTCAGGGCAAGAGCTTTGCCGATGCCCTGCGCACCCGCACCTTTGAGCCGGACGGCCCCAACTACACCCCCCGCATCTCCGCTGTGGTGTACGCCGACGGCAGCTATCAGATGAGCATTCTCAAGTCTGCGGACGGCAATGGCGACAGCGTGCAGCGCTATTTCTTTGATTACCCGCAACCCGTTGCAGGCGAGGGCCATTTCATCAGCACCTACAAACACAACGGAAATCCCATCCCCAGCTTTGAGGGTGAGCCGCTGCGCTTTGCCTGCCCCCGCACCATCGGCGATTTTGCACAGGGTCTGTGGAGCAGCCTGAACCCGGACAACAAGGTGAGCCTGTTTGCCCGGGTCATTGATCTGGACTCCGGCGAGACCGGCGACATGATCTTTAACAAGTACGATGCCGTGTGCAGCGATCTGGACGACCCCGAAGAGCCGGAGCTGCTGCCTGAGGAGCTGGAACTGCTCAAAAAGCTTGACGCAGAGGAAAAACAGGACTAAAACAATAGAGAAATAAGGAGGATGCACCAATGAACGAACTGGCACTGAAGTACGGCTGCAACCCCAACCAGAAGCCCAGCCGCATTTATATGGAAGATGGCTCTGACCTGCCGGTCACTGTGCTGAACGGCAAGCCCGGCTACATCAATTTTCTGGACGCGCTCAACTCCATCCAGCTGGTCAAGGAGCTGAAAGCTGCCTGTGGTCTGCCCGCAGCAGCTTCCTTCAAGCACGTTTCCCCGGCAGGCGCAGCGCTGGGCCTGCCGCTCACCGATGTGGAACGCAAGATGTACCACATTGCCCCGGATATGGAGCTGTCGCCGCTGGCAAATGCCTATGCCCGTGCACGCGGTGCGGACCGCATGTCCTCCTTTGGCGACTGGATCGCCCTTTCGGACATCTGCGATGTGCCCACCGCAAAGCTGATCCAGCACGAGGTGTCCGACGGCATCATCGCCCCGGGCTACGAGCCGGAGGCACTGGCTATCCTGTCCGGCAAGAAAAAGGGCAACTACAATGTGGTCGCCATCGACCCGGCCTACAAGCCCGCTCCCATCGAGCACAAGCAGGTGTACGGCATCACCTTTGAGCAGGGCCGCAACGAGCTGGTCATCAACGCCGACACCATGCTGAACAACTGGGTCACTGAGAACAAGGATGTGACCGAAGAGCAGAAGCGTGATCTGGTCATTGCACTTATCACCCTGAAGTATACTCAGTCCAACAGCGTGTGCTACACCTACCACGGCCAGACCATCGGCGTGGGCGCAGGCCAGCAGAGCCGCATCCACTGCACCCGTCTGGCAGGCCAGAAGGCCGACAACTGGCAGCTGCGCCACATGGATAAGGTGCTCAACCTGCCCTTCCGCGACGATGTGGCAAAGCCCAACCGCGACAACGCCATTGATGTTTACATCGGCGATACGCCCGAGGATGTGATTGGCGACGATGTGTGGGCCGAGACCTTTACCGAGCAGCCCGCCCCGCTGACCGCTGAGGAAAAGAAGGAATATCTGAGCAAAGTGACCGGCGTGTGCCTTGGCTCGGATGCTTTCTTCCCCTTCGGCGACAACATCGAGCGTGCCCGCCGCTCCGGCGTGACCGCCATCGTGCAGCCCGGCGGCTCCATCCGCGACCAGCAGGTCATTGACACCTGCAACAAGTACGGCATCGCAATGGCCTTCTGCGGCCTGCGGCTGTTCCATCACTGATAGTACGGCACAGCGGAAGCTTCCTCCTCGGACACGAATCGGGCCATTCCATCGCCCGCCCTGCGGCCTGCGGCGGCAGGGTCCAACCCCAGCGGACGGTCCTCGGAGAAACTTCCGCCGTGCCGATGCATAGAGAAGGTGCAATTATGAAGAAAAAAATTCTGGTTGTCGGCGGCGGTGGCCGCGAGCACGCCATCATCAAGGCACTGAAAAAGAGCCCTGACTGCGGCGAGATCTGGTGCGCACCCGGCAACGGCGGCATCAGCTATGACGCAAAGTGCAAAAACATCAAGTCTACCGATGTGGACACCATGGTGGGCTTTGCCGTAGAAGAAAAGTTCGATTACGTTGTGGTGGCGCAGGACGACCCGCTGGCTCTGGGCATGGTGGATGCGCTGGCAGCAGTGGGCATCCCGGCCTTTGGCCCGGATAAGGCCGCTGCCCGCATCGAGGCCTCCAAGGTGTTCTCCAAGGACCTGATGAAGAAATACGGCATCCCCACCGCAAAGTACGAGACCTTTGACGACCCCGCCAAGGTCATGGAGTACATCAAGGCCGAGGGCAAGTACCCGGTGGTCATCAAGGCCGACGGTCTGGCACTGGGCAAGGGCGTGCTGATCTGCGAAAACGAGCAGCAGGCTGCGGACGGCGTGAAGGAGATCATGCTGGATAAGAAATTCGGCGCATCCGGCAACCATGTGGTGGTGGAGGAATTCCTCACCGGCCCCGAGGTCAGTGTGCTGAGCTTTACGGACGGCAAGGTGGTCAAGCCCATGGTGTCCAGCATGGACCACAAGCGTGCCAACGACCACGACACCGGCCTGAACACCGGCGGCATGGGCACCATTGCTCCCAACCCCTACTACACCCCGGAAGTGGCCGCTGAGTGCATGGAGAAAATTTTCCTGCCCACCATCAAGGCCATGAACGCCGAGGGCTGCCCCTTCAAGGGCTGCCTCTACTTCGGCCTGATGCTCACTCCGGACGGCCCGAAGGTCATCGAGTACAACTGCCGCTTTGGTGACCCGGAAACGCAGGTGGTGCTGCCCCTGCTGGAAGGCGACCTGCTGCACATCATGCAGGCCTGCACCAACGGCACGCTGGAAAACGAGGAGGTCAAGTTCTCGGACGGTGCTGCCGCCTGCGTCATTCTGGCTTCCGGCGGCTACCCGGTGGCTTACGAGAAGGGCAAGCCCATCACAGGCCTTGTGGACGGCCAGCTGCCCGGCGAGGAGAATGTGACGGTCTACCACTCCGGCACCGCCATCACCGAGGACGGCGCCCTTGTCACGGCCGGCGGCCGTGTGCTGGGTGTCACCGCCACCGGCCCGCGGCTGACCAATGCGCTGAGCCATGCCTATGAGGCGGCAGAGAAGATCAGCTTTGAAAAGCTGCACAAGCGCAGCGATATCGGCCTGCGAGCCCTGAAGGCACTGGCAGAGAAGCAGTAAGAAAGAAAACCCTCTCAGTCGCCTGGCGGCGACAGCTCCCCCGAAGGGGGAGCTTTATGCGGGAAAATGGGCAAGCCGATGCTTTCCATCGAACGCGGTACTTTCCGCCAGCAGAAAAAGCTCCCCCTTTCGGGGGAGCTGGCACGGCGTAAGCCGTGACTGAGAGGGTCGGTTCAAAGAATACAAAGGGGGAACCTACCCAATGGTCTATCGTATTTATGTGGAAAAAAAGCCCGGCTTTGATGTGGAAGCCACCGGCCTGAAAAATGAGCTCACCAGCCTGCTGGGCATCCAGTCGCTTACCGGTCTGCGTCTGCTGAACCGCTACGATGTGGAAGGCATCGACGAAGAACTGTTCAACCAGTGTGCAAACACCGTGTTCAGTGAGCCGCCGGTGGATAACACCTATGCCGAGCTGCCCGCCAGCGACGGCGTGTCCTTTGCAGTGGAGTATCTGCCCGGCCAGTTCGACCAGCGCGCAGACTCTGCTGCCGAGTGCATCCAGCTCATCAGTCAGGGCGAGCGCCCGCTGGTGCGCTCTGCCCGCGTCTATCTGCTGGAAGGCACCCTGACTGACGAGCAGGTGGCCGAGATCAAGAAATACGTCATCAACCCGGTGGAGGCCCGCGAGGCTTCGCTGGACACCAAGCAGACCCTGAAAATGGAGTACCCCGTGCCCGCCCCGGTCAAGGTGCTGGAGGGCTTCAACCAGCTGGACGAAGAGCAGCTGAAAAAGTTCATTGCGGACAACGGTCTTGCCATGGATCTTGGCGATATCGAGTTCTGCCAGAAGTATTTCCGCTCGGAGCACCGCGACCCCACCATCACCGAGATCAAGATGATCGACACCTACTGGTCCGATCACTGCCGCCACACCACCTTCGGCACCATTCTGGACGATGTGCAGATCGACGATGCCGTGGTGCAGAAGGCCTTTGACCGCTACATGGCCATGCGCGCCGATCTGGGCCGCGAGAACAAGCCCCGCTGCATGATGGATCTTGCCACCATCGGCGCCAAGGAGCTGAAGAAGCAGGGCATCCTGAAAAATCTGGACGAGTCCGACGAGATCAACGCCTGCACCGTCAAGATCAAGTGCGATGTGAACGGTAAGGATGAGGACTGGCTGTTCCTGTTCAAGAACGAGACCCACAATCACCCCACCGAGATCGAGCCCTTCGGCGGTGCAGCTACCTGCATCGGCGGTGCCATCCGTGACCCGCTGTCCGGCCGCAGCTACGTCTATCAGGCCATGCGCGTTACCGGCGCAGGCGACCCGCTCAAGCCGGTCAGTGAGACGTTGCCCGGCAAGCTGCCCCAGCGCAAGCTGGTGACCACTGCTGCCGCAGGCTATTCCTCCTACGGCAACCAGATCGGCCTTGCTACCGGTCAGGTGGACGAGATCTATCATCCCGGCTATGTGGCAAAGCGCATGGAGATCGGTGCCGTTGTAGGCGCTACCCCCGCTTCCCACGTCCGCCGCGAGTGCCCCGCCCCCGGCGATGTCATCGTTCTGCTGGGCGGCCGCACCGGCCGTGATGGTGTGGGCGGTGCTACCGGCTCCTCCAAGGCCCACAAGCTGGACAGCCTTGAGCACTGCGGTGCCGAGGTGCAGAAGGGCAATGCTCCCATCGAGCGCAAGCTGCAGCGCCTGTTCCGCCGCGAGGATGCCTGCAGGATGATCAAGCGCTGCAACGACTTTGGTGCAGGCGGTGTGTCCGTTGCCATCGGTGAGCTGGCCGACGGCCTGTACATCGACCTGAACAAGGTCACCAAGAAGTACGAGGGTCTGGACGGCACCGAGCTGGCCATCAGCGAGAGCCAGGAGCGCATGGCTGTGGCGCTGGCCCCCGAGGACGTGGACAAGTTCATTGCTCTCGCCAACGAAGAGAACCTTGAGGCTACTCCGGTGGCAAAGGTGACGGCTGAGCCCCGCCTGAACATGGTGTGGAACGGCATGTCCATCGTGAACATCAGCCGCGAGTTCCTGAACTCCAACGGTGCCGAGAAGCACCAGAAGGTCCATGTGGAAAAGGCCACGGTCTGGCAGCCCCAGTGGGAGGGCCTGACCTTCAGCCAGAAGATGAAGAACATGGTGGGCGATTTGAACATCTGCAGCAAGAAGGGCCTGTCTGAGCGGTTCGACTCCACCATTGGTGCCGCCACCGTGCTCATGCCCTTTGGCGGTGCCTATCAGCTGACCCCGCAGAACGCCATGGTGGCAAAGCTGCCGGTGGACGGCGAGACCAGCACCTGCTCCGGCATGGCATGGGGCTTCAACCCCTTCCTGATGAGCGCAGACCAGTACAAGGGCGCTCAGATGGCTGTCATCGAGAGCGTTACCAAGCTGGTGGCCTCCGGCTTCCGCTATGAGGATGCTTACCTCACCTTCCAGGAATATTTCGAGCGTCTGGGCACCGCCCCGGAGCGCTGGGGCAAGCCGCTGGCCGCTCTGCTGGGTGCACTGGATGCTCAGATGGGTCTGGGCATTGCATCCATCGGCGGCAAGGACAGCATGTCCGGCTCCTTTGAAAAGCTGGATGTACCTCCCACGCTGGTCTCCTTTGCCACTGCCATCGGCAAGGCAAACAAGGTGGTGTCCACCGAGTTCAAGAAGCCGGAGAGCACGGTGGTGCTGGTACGGCCTATCATCGACCCCGAGACCGGCTGCCCCAACTTCTTCTCCCTGAAGGCCAACTACAAGATCGTGGAGGACATGATCGAAGAGGGCATGGTGGCATCCGCCTGCTCTGTGGGCTACGGCGGCATTGCCGAGGCTCTGTTCAAGATGGGCCTTGGCAACCACATTGGCTTCAAGATGCGTGCGGATAAGACCACCCATGAGATGTTCCAGCCCATGTATGGCTCCATCGTTCTGGAAATGGTGTCCGATTCGCCCGCCGGTGAGATCCTGGGCGAGACCACCAAGGAATACGTCTTTGAAGCCTGCGGCGAAAAGCTGGATATGGCCCAGCTGCAGGAGATCTGGGAAGGCAAGCTGGAGCCGGTGTACCCCTACCGCAAGGCAGGCCCCACCGTGGAAAAGATCAACGGCAAGTTGACCGCACCCGCCGCACCCAAGATCGGTGTGGCAAAGCCCAAGGTCATCATTCCGGTGTTCCCGGGCACCAACTGCGAGTACGACACCGCCAAGGCCTTTGCCCGCGCCGGTGCCGACCCGGAGATTTTGGTCATCCGCAACCTGACCCCCGCCGACGTGGCCGAGAGCTGCAAGGCACTGGTCAAGGCCATCGATAACAGCCAGATCGTCATGCTGCCCGGCGGCTTCTCCGGCGGCGATGAGCCGGACGGCAGCGCAAAGTTCATTGCATCCTTCTTCCGCAACCCGGAAGTCACCGAGGCGGTGCGCCGTCTGCTGCAGCAGCGCGACGGCCTGATGCTGGGCATCTGCAACGGCTTCCAGGCCCTCATCAAGCTGGGTCTGGTCCCCTACGGCGATATCCGCCCCATCACCGCTTACGATCCCACCCTGACCTTCAACACCATCGGCCGCCACCAGAGCATGCTGGTGCGCACCCGCATTGCATCCACCGGCAGCCCGTGGCTGTCCAAGTGCGAGGTGGGCGAACAGTTCACCGTTGCCATCAGCCACGGCGAGGGCCGCTTCGTGGCTCCGCAGGAGGTGCTGGACACCCTCATGAAGAATGGCCAGATCGCCACCCAGTATGTGGACATCGAGGGCGATCCCACCATGGATCAGCGCTATAACCCCAACGGCTCTGTGCTGGCAATCGAAGGCATCACCAGCCCGGATGGTCGTGTGTTCGGCAAGATGGGCCACTCGGAGCGCAGCGGCGAATACCTGTACAAGAACGTTACCGGTGACAAATATCAGCCGATCTTTGAGGGCGGCGTGGACTATTTCAAGATTTGATGGTAGAATAGAGAAAAACTCCTTCCGTCATCGCTGGTGCGATGCCACCTCCCTCGGAAAGGGAGGCTGAAAGGCCCCCTCCCCGAGGGGGCTGTCGCCGGAAGGCGACTGGGGGAGTCACTTTCAGGAGGAAACAATCAATGTCTCAGCATGATCGTTATATCAGCCCCTTTTCCACCCGCTATTCCTCGGACGAGATGCAGTATATCTTCTCGGACGATAACAAGTTCCGCACATGGCGCCGCCTGTGGGTGGCGCTGGCCCGGGCCGAAATGGAGCAGGGCCTGACCAACATCACCCCCGATATGGTGGCTGAGCTGGAAGCCCATGTGGACGATATCAACTATGAAGTGGCCATCGAGCGCGAAAAGCTGGTGCGCCACGACGTGATGAGCCATGTGTACGCCTACGGCCAGCAGTGCCCCAAGGCTGCCGGCATCATCCATCTGGGTGCCACCAGCTGCTATGTGGGCGACAACACCGACATCATCGTGATGCGTCAGGGTCTGGAACTGGTGCGCAAAAAGCTGATCGGTGTGTTGGCAAAGCTGGGCCGCTTCGCCGAGGAATACAAGGACATGCCCTGCATGGCCTACACTCACTGCCAGCCCGCTCAGCCCACCACCGTGGGCAAGCGCGCCACCCTGTGGGCCAACGAGCTGGTGATGGACCTGCAGGAGATCGACCACCGTCTTGCTGTTCTGCAGCTGCGCGGTGTCAAGGGTACCACCGGCACGCAGGCTTCCTTTATGGAGCTGTTCAAGGGCGATGCCGATAAGATCCGCGCCGTGGATGCTTCCATCGCCAAGGAGATGGGCTTTGACCCCAAGGCCGTCATTCCGGTGTCCGGCCAGACCTACAGCCGCAAGGTGGATGCCTTCATCCTGAACGCCCTTGCCGGCATTGGCCAGAGCTGCATGAAGTTTGCCACCGACCTGCGTCTGCTGGCTAACTTCAAGGAGATGGAAGAGCCGTTTGAAAAGAACCAGATCGGTTCCTCCGCCATGCCTTACAAGCGCAACCCCATGCGCTGCGAGCGTATCTGCGCACTGAGCCGCTACCTGATGGTAGATGTGCTGAACCCCAGCTTCACCACCGGCACCCAGTGGTTTGAGCGCACGCTGGACGACAGCGCCAACAAGCGTGTCGCCATGGCTGAGGGCTTCCTTGCCACCGACGCTATCCTGAACATCATGCTCAACGTCACCGACGGCATCGTGGTGTATCCCAAGGTGGTGCGCAGCCGTCTGATGGCAGAGCTGCCCTTCATGGCCAGCGAGAACATCATGATGCAGGCTGTGGAAAAAGGCGGCAACCGTCAGGAGCTGCACGAGCGTCTGCGCCAGCACGCCATCGCCGCCGGCAAGCAGGTCAAGGAAGAGGGCCTGCCCAACGATATGGTGGACCGTATTGCTGCCGACCCTGCCTTTGGCCTGACCCGCGAGGAGATCGTGGCGGGCCTTGTGCCGGAGAACTTTGTGGGCCGTGCACCGCAGCAGGTGGAGGAGTTCATCGCCAATGTGCTCAAGCCCATCTTCGATGCTAACCCCGATGCCGTGGAGCAGCACGCATCTTTGAGTGTTTGATTTTAAATGCTCTCCGCTTACGCTCTGAGCATAAACAGCGGAAGTTACAGTTTGTTTTGCAAGAAGGAGAAGCCTGTGGGCTTCTCCTTCTTGCTTTTTCACGAAAAGGGCCGGAAAGAAAAACTCCTTCAGCTGAACTTCGTGCGTCAGCCGTTCCCCTTTTTGTCACCTTTCGGTGACAAAAAGGGGAACAGTGGCATTGCGCAGCGATGACGGAAGGAGTTCTCTTGCGCAAATCATTTTATCATGTTACACTAAAACTCCAAACCTATGTAAAAGGAGAACCGCGTATGCGATTGGATAAATACTTAGCCGAGACGGCCCAGTGCACCCGCAGCGAGGCTAAGGCGCTGCTTTCCAAAGGGCGGGTGCAGGTGAACGGTGCTGTCTGCAAAAAGGGAGACACTCAGCTCAGGGAAACCGATACGGTGGCTGTGGATGGCAGGGCGCTCAGCTATCAGCAGTTCGTGTACATCATGCTCAACAAGCCCGAGGGCGTGGTGAGCGCTTCCACCGACAAGCGCGACACCACCGTGGTGGATCTGGTGGGGGATGCCTATCCCCGGCGGCAGCTGTTCCCGGCGGGAAGGCTGGACAAGACCAGCACCGGCTTTGTGCTGCTGACCGATGACGGCACCTTTGCCCACGACATCCTTGCTCCAAAGCGCCACGTCTCCAAGACCTACACCGTGGTGTTGGACACGCCGCTGACCGAGCAGATGCGCACCGGCTTTGCGGCGGGCGTGACCCTTGCCGACGGCACAGCGCTTTCGCCTGCGGAGGTGACGGCCCTTTCTGCCGATGGCTGCACTGTGCGGGTTGTGCTCAAGCAGGGCGTATACCACCAGATCAAGCGGATGTTCGGCGTGTACGGCGCAGGCGTGAACGGCCTGCACCGGGATGCCATCGGCGGCCTTGCACTCGACCCGGCCCTTGCACCGGGCCAGTGGCGGGAGCTTTCTGCCGAAGAAGTGTCAAAAATTTCCAGCTGACAGGGTCGGCTTTTCACCCGAATTTCAAAAAAGCAACACATTTTTCCGGTAGAATAGGGGGCAGAACCACGCAAAAAGGCACTTTTTTGGTTCAGAATGGCCCCTGAAGATAATATTCACAAGAAAAAACTATCTTTTTTGTTGAAATATGTTGCAAAAGTAAATTCTTTTGTGTAAAATATAAAATGTAATGCAGCTAAATTGTTAAAAATCACGACCGGCTGCCGCTGCGGTTTGCACAAACGAGGAAAAGGGGTATCCATTATGGCCAATAGAGTATTTCAAAGCGTGATCTACCAGATGAAAGACGCGATCAACCGGGTGGTCGGCGTGGTGGATGAGACCGGCGCTGTTATTTCCTGCTCGGAACTGAACCTGATCGGCGAGGTGCGCGAGGGTTTCATGGCGGAGCGTCTGACCGCGGGCGACCGCTTTGTGCGCGATGGCTACACCTATCAGCAGTTCTCCAGCGCCAAGCATAATGATTATGCAGTATTCGTGGAAGGCGTGGACGAGACGGCTGGTCAGTTTGCCGCCATGCTGTCCATCAGCCTGCAGAGCATCAAGCAGTACCACGACGAAAAGTTTGATAAGTCCAATTTTATCAAGAATGTGGTGCTGGATAACATCCTGCCCGGCGATATCTATGCCAAGGCCCGTGAGCTGCACTTTGCCACCGATGTTTCCCGCGTGGTGTTCATCGTGCGTGTTACCAGCGGCGGCGATATCTCCGCCTACGATGTGGTCAGCAGCCTGTTCCCCGACAAGCAGAAGGACTTTGTGTTCAATATCAGCGAGACGGATACCGTACTGGTCAAGGAGATCCGCAAGGGCATCGACCGCACCGATATGGAAAAGCTGGCTGCCAGCATTGTGGATACCCTGTCCGGCGAGCATTACATCAAGGCTGTGGTGGGCATCGGCACCCCCATCTCCAACGTGAAGGATCTGGCTACCTCCTTTAAGGAAGCACAGATCGCCATGGAAGTGAGCAAGGTGTTCGACACCGAAAAGCAGATCATCCGCTACGATAATCTGGGCATTGCACGCCTGATCTATCAGCTGCCCACCACCGTGTGCGAGATGTTCCTGCGCGAGGTGTTCAAGCAGGGCAGCATCGAAAGCCTGGATCAGGAGACCCTGTTCACCATCCAGCGCTTCTTCGAGAATAACCTGAATGTGTCTGAAACCAGCCGCGGCCTGTTTGTGCACCGCAACACGCTGGTGTATCGTCTGGAAAAGATCAAAAAGCTGACTGGCCTGGATCTGCGTGAGTTCGACGATGCTATCGTCTTTAAGGTAGCACTGATGGTCAAGAAGTACCTGTCCAACAATCCGGCCAAATACTAATAAGCTGCAGGCTCTGCCTGCAGTGCAGAACCGGCCGCTCGAAACCGATGCTGGCCGGTTCTTTTTGCTGTGAAAACAGATTTTAATGTCAGGAGCTAATATTACCCTATGATCGATTTAGAACACGTTTCCAAGGAATATAAACGAGGCGGACCGCTGGCACTGGACGATATCAACCTCCATGTGGACGACGGCGAGTTCGTGTTCCTGCTGGGCCATTCCGGCGCAGGCAAATCCACCCTGCTCAAGCTGCTGCTGCGCGAAGAGCTGCCCAGTGAGGGCAAGGTGACCGTGCTGGGCAAGGATGTTGCCAGCCTGCACCGCCATCAGGTGCCGTATCTGCGCCGTCAGATGGGCATTATCTTTCAGGATTTCCGGCTGATCCCCACCATGACTGTGTACGAGAACATCGCCTTTGCCATGCATGTGACCAACGTCAAGCGCCGGGAGATCAGCGACCGTGTGGAGTACATGCTGGAGCTGGTGCATCTGGAGGATAAGGCCAAGGCCTATCCGGACACCCTTTCCGGCGGTGAACAGCAGCGCGTGGCTGTGGCCCGCGCCCTTGCCCACGGCCCCAAGCTGGTCATTGCGGACGAGCCCACCGGCAACATCGACCCGGAATTGAGCCTGGAAATGATGGAGCTGCTGGAGCGGGTGAGCGAAACGGGCATCACCGTGGTGGTCGTTACCCATGAGCACGAGCTGGTGCGCCAGTTCCACCAGCGCGTCGTCACCCTGAAAAAGGGCCGCATCATTTCGGATGTGCCTGCCGACAAGGAAGCCATCCGCGCACGCGCAGAGCGCAAAGAACGCCTGTTCGAGACCGAGCTGGAACCCGCTGACACCGCAGAAAAGGAGGCGGCCACCGTATGATGAGACCTTCTACCTTCTTTTTTCTGATCCGGCGCGGCATCCGCAATCTGGGCAAGCACTGGGCCATGACCTTTGTGTGCATCCTGTCCCTCAGTGTCTGTATGACCCTGAACACCTTTGCAAGCCTTGCCGAGGTGAACGTGGACAGCATGGTGAACTATCTGGGCAGCCAGAACGAGACCGTGGTCTATCTGGACCCGGAGTGTGATGATGCCACTGCGCAGGCCGTGGGCGAAAAGCTGGCGGCAATGCCCGGCGTGACCAATGTGCAGTTCGTCTCCAAGCAGGACGTGCTGAACACCTACCGCAATTACATGGAAGATTACTCCTCCCTGTGGGATGAGTTTGAAAATGACAACCCCTTCAAGGCCAACTACCGCGTTTCCATCGCGGATCTGAGCCAGATGGAGAGCATGAGCAAGCAGATGCAGGCCATTCAGGGCGTGTACAGCGTTACCGCCCCGGTGGAAATGACCAACGTCTTTGTGCAGGTGCAGCGCTCTGTTACCAAAGTGGGCCGCGGTATCGTGCTGGTGCTGATGGTCGTCAGCATCATCACGGTGGGCAGCACCATCCGCCTGAGCGTGTTTGCACGCCGCCGCGAAATTGAGATCATGAAGTACGTGGGTGCCACCAACGGTCTGGTCACTCTGCCCTTCGTTGTGGAAGGTCTGGCCATGGGCCTGATCTCCGGCGTGCTCACTGCAGCGATCAGTCTGGGCGGCTACTCCTACATGGTGCAGGCCTCCGACGGTCTGGGCGGCGTGTGGGAAATGATCATGGGTCAGGCGCTGGTGCCGGTGAGCGCCGTCTGGTCCACTATCATCCCGTACAGCCTCATCGGCGGTGCCGTTGTGGGTGGTCTGGGCAGTATGTTCTCCATCCGCAAGCACCTGAACGTGTGATCGAAAGGAGCCGCACATGAAAAAAGCACTTCATGCAAAGCCCTTCCGGCTGCAGATGCCCGGCCATACGCCGCGCCATGCACGGCCGGAGCCTGCCCGCAGCAAGCTGCTGCGCGGCGTGAGTCTGTGCCTGGCGGCGGTATGTCTTGCGGCAAGCGTCAGCTTCCAGCCGGCCACGGCAGCCACCAGCATGGCCAGCCTGCAGAACAAGCTGAACAGCCTTTCCAAATCCATCGACCAGCACAAGAAGGAGCTTTCGGACGCAAAGAAAAAGGAAGCTGCTGCAAAAGCGCTGGAAAGTGAACTGAAGGAGCGTGTGGGGGTCATTCAGGATCAGATCGGTGTGCTGAGCACCCAGATCGCTGCTGTGCAGAACAACATTGGCCAGACCGAGCAGAAGATCACCGCCAAGGAAGGCGAGATCACCCAGAAGCAGGCCGAGATCGACAGCCAGTGGGGCGATTTTAAAAAGCACATGGCGGCGATGCAGGAGCTGCGCGATGGCGGCAGTGTGGCCATGCTGAGCGCAGTGAACGACCTGTATGAGCTGCTCACCTTCAACGAGGTCATGCAGGATATCTCCATCAAAGATACCGAGATCATGGACAATATGAAGGCCGCCAAGAGCGCTCTGGAAGCGGATAAGGTGGAGCTGGAAGCCCAGCGCAAGGAGTTGACGAGCCAGAAGGCAGAGCTGGATACCCAGAACTACCAGATGAAGGCCAAGCAGAGCGAGCTGAACAGCAGCATTTCTGCGGCGCAGCTTTCTGCACAGGATGCCCAGAAGGCCCAGCAGACGGCACAGGCCGCTATTGAATCGGACGAGCTGAACTATGAGGCCGTCAAGAAAGAGATCCAGAAGCTGATCGCGGCCGCTGCATCCAGCAAGCCGCAGCTGAGCTTTACCGGCTTTGCCTGCCCGCTGAAGAGCTATACCCGCATTTCCAGTGAGTACGGCTGGCGCAAGAACCCGGTGTCCGGCGTGAACAGGCTGCATGCCGGCATCGATCTGGCGGCCCCGGGCGGTACGCCTATCTATGCAGCCGCCAGTGGCTATGTGCAGGTGGCAGGCTGGTCCAGCGGCGGCTATGGCAACTACGTCATCATCTATCACGGCAGCATGTCGGACGGCAATGCCTACAGCACCCTGTACGGCCACATGAGGTCGGTAGCCACCAGTGCGGGCAAGTATGTCAAGCAGGGCGAGCTGATCGGCTACGTTGGCTCTACCGGCAACTCTACCGGCAACCACCTGCATCTGGAGGTCTGGAAGGGCGGCAAAAAGGCCAATGCGGTCAATCCGCGCGGTTATATCCCGTTCCCGCACAACTGAGTGTGTTTATAAGGAGTCTGGTATTCTATGAACGAACAAAAACACAAGCGCTGGCTGCGTATCGGCTGCCTTGTTCTGGCAGGCGTGTTTGCACTCTCGCTGCTGAGCAGTGTAATCATGATGCTGCTGTATTAACAGGGAGGGGCAAGCATGAACCGTAAGATCTCTGTGGGAATGGCTGTCACCATTGTGATCCTTGCCATGACCGTGACCTTTTCCATTACCATGCTCATTGCCATGCGTCTGTTTGACAGCACGGTGAGCAGCGTGAAGGAAAAGGAGAGCATGTACAACAAAGTGGCCGAGGTGGACCGCTATGTGCGCAGCAACGACTACTACACCATTGATGAAACGATGCTGTACGACCGCCTGACCGCAGGCTACCTGCTGGGCACCGGCGACAAGTACGCCCGTTACTACACCGCCAACGCCTACACCGAGCTGATGAACCAGCAGAGCGGCAAGGTGATGGGCATTGGCGTGGAACTTGGCATGGACCAGACCGGCTATGCCAGAGTGACCAGGGTGTATGAGGACTCGCCTGCGCAGGAAGCCGGTATCGTGGTGGGCGATTACATCACTGCTATTGACGGCACCGATGTGAAGAGCCTTTCCGGGGTGGATGCCGTGCAGTCCCGCCTGCAGGGCGAAGCCGGCACCATCGTCAATGTTACATGGCTCGACAGCAAGGCTGCTTCCCGGACGACGGACCTGACCCACTCCGGCTACACCAGCACCACCGTGGACTACCAGATGCTGGACAGCGTGGGTTACATCAAGATCCGCCAGTTCGACGGCAGCACGCCCAGCGAGCTGGACTATGCCATCCGGTCTCTCACTACCAGCGGTGCCCAGAGCCTTGTGTTCGACCTGCGCGATAACGGCGGCGGCGTGTTGGATGATGCCATCAGCTGCATCGACCTGATCGCCCCGGAAGGCACTGTGGCCTATGCCGAGGATAAGAACGGAAACCGCACCATCATTGGCAGCAGCGACGATGAGAGCAAGGTGGAGCTGCCCATCGTCTGTCTGGTCAACGGCAACACTGCCAGCGCAGCAGAGCTGTTTGCTACCAGCCTGCGCACCATGAACGGCGCACGTCTGGTGGGCACCACCACCATGGGCAAGGGAACCATCCAGAGCAGCCCGCAGCGCCTTTCGGATGGCAGCGCCGTGAGCATCACGGTGGCAAAGCTCATCTGCGGCGACGGCTCCTGCTTTGATGGCACCGGCCTGAGCGTGGATGTGGAGCGTGCCCTCAGTGCCGAAGAGACCACGAATTTCTACGATTATACCCCCGAGGATGACCCGCAGATCCAGCGTGCGGTCAGCGCAGCACAGCAGCTGAGCGGTACCACGACTCTGGGCGGTGTCAACGAAGCAGCTTCTTCGGCTGCTGCTTCCGAAGAAGCCGACAGCGCTTCCACTGAGCCGGAGAACGCTTCCTCTGAGGAAACGGCTTCCTCCACCGAAGCAGAAGCTGGCAGCGAAGCAGCATCCAGCGCAGAATAAAGGGTAAAACCGGCAGAAATGCTGCATGGACTTCTTTTTGTAAAAAGGAAACCGGTTTATTGCGGTGCTGTTTGCCGTACCGACCCCTTCTCGTGAAAATGCAACCCAGCCAGACCCGCAGGTCTGGCTGGGTTGCCATATTATAATAATATTTCCGCTGAATATGCCCAAAGCGACGCGGAGGGCATTCAAATCGTACTATGAAAAAGGATGGAATCTATGCCCGAACTGACCGACCTCTCGGTGATCCGCGCCCTGTGCGAAAAATACGATTTTGCACTCTCCAAGGGTTTTGGACAGAACTTTATCATCAACCCGGGTCTGCCGCCCAAGATCGTGGATGCCAGCGGCGTGGATAAGCGCTATGGTGTCATTGAGATCGGCCCCGGCATCGGTGTGCTGACCCGGGAACTGGCAAAGCGCGCCGCCAAGGTGGTGTCCATTGAAGTGGACGAACGCCTGCCGCCGCTGCTGGCCGAAACGATGGCCGGAGTGGACAATTTTAAACTGGTATTACAGGATGTACTGAAAGTTGACCTGAAGGCTCTTATTGCGGAAGAGTTCCCCGGTATGCCGGTGGCTGTGTGCGCCAATCTGCCCTACTACATCACCAGTCCCATTGTCATGAAGCTGCTGGGCGACCGCCTGCCCATTGAAAGCCTGACCGTCATGGTACAGAAGGAAGCTGCCGACCGTCTGGCTGCTGCGCCCGGCACCCGTGCATCCAGCGCCATCAGCTGCGCGGTGAGCTACTATGCCACCTCCAAAATGATGTTCACCGCTGCGCCCGGCAGTTTTTACCCGGCCCCCAAGGTGACCAGCGCCGTGGTGCGCATGGAGATCCGTCCGCAGCCCGCTGTGCAGGTGGAGGACGAAGAAGGCTGTTTTGCGCTGGTGCGTGCCGCCTTCGGACAGCGCCGCAAAACGGCTGCAAACGCCATTGCCAGCGGCCTGGGAATGTCCAAGGACGCGGTGACAGCCGCCATTGAAGCCGCCGGTTTTGATGCCCGCATCCGCCCGGAAGCCCTCACACTGGAGGATTTTGCAAAGATCCAGCAGGCCCTTGCCCGCTGAAGCAGTCCGCTGCTCAAAAAAGAATACAACAGACTTTGAACCCCACAGGAGCCGTCCGCGGTTCCTGTGGGGTTTTTATGATAATAGAATCGAATGGTACGATTTTATTATCGATGTATTGCGTTGAAAATTCCTGGTATCAAAACGTGATACAACAGAAAAGAATGCTAAAAGCAGACGAAATCATGAACTGATGGCAATGGCACCTCATTTGTTAAACGGTATAGTATACTGTTTGGGGAATGGGTTGTTTTTTTGTGCGCCAAGAAGATATTGACAAGCCGCGCGTTTTTTGGTATTCTATCAAAAGACCGCTTGGTCCATGCTGGTGTGGCGCAATGGCAGCGCAATTGATTTGTAATCAGTGGGTTGCAGGTTCAACTCCTGTCACCAGCTCCATCAAAAAGAGCCTAGATTCGTTAAAATCTAGGCTCTTTTCTTTTGCTGTAACACACTATTTAACACATGTGAACCGTTCAAGAGCTTTTTCTAACAGTGCTTCATTCTCCCGGCGGCGCTGCTCTATGAACTCCCGCCGCTCGGCTTCCTTCTTTTCGATGTATTCGGTCACGCGCTCTTCTACGCTGCCGTAGCGGTTCCATGCGTTCCAGCCGGTGCCTGTCCATGCTTTGGTTGATATGATGTCGTCATGCCAGCGGACAAGGGCGGGATTCTGGCGCAGGGCAATAAAGGCGTTCACTTCATGATTGCGCGCTGCGTTTAAGGTGGTTCCATCCTCCCGCGCAATCTCGGCAAAGGACTTCCCGCCAAAATAGTGCCGCCTGATAATGTCGGCCTGTCTGGGTGTCAGCTTGTTCAAGGCTTCTTCCAGCGCGGCGTGAAGTTCCTCGTTGTAGATCTCGTCTTCGGCCTGCTGGAACTCGTGAGCGGCCGCCGGGTCTTCCTGCAAGTCCGCCAAAACGGTGCCGCTGCCATCCTCGCCCACAGGCACATCAAGGCTTGTGCAGGCGTTCAGCGGGTTTGCGGATAACCTTACCTGTTTGCCGTCCTCGGTGGTCACAAGGCGGCTGTGCTCGCCGCACACGGCCTTGTTGATCTGGCTTTGCACATAGTAGCCCAGCAGCGTTGCAAAGGAACCTTTTTCGGGGTCATAGGCTTTGGCAGCAGCCTGCACGGCAAAGAATCCCTCTTGGTCGAAGTCCTCCAGCGTGATGCCGTGTTCATCGGCAACGGCCTTGTTCTTGCTGTACCACTGCCAGAACCAGCGGTGCAGCAGGCTCTTATTGATCTCCCACAGCTGGCCCAGCGCAGAGCTGTTTCCGGTAGCGGCCAGAGTGGCAAGCGCTGCGTTTGTGTCCTGCTGGCCGGTGGCCTTTGCTGGCTGCTTTTCCATCGTCTATTCCTCCCGTGTGTTTTAGATCAAATTGTGGTTGCGTTCTGGCCATTGTGTAGGCTCGGCTGGCCTTTCCGGGGGTCTATCCGGCGTTGTCGGCTTATCCAGCGTTGCACGTCCGGTTGCGATATCCTCAAACCAGTCATACAAAACGGCTGATAGATCATCCACCATGCCGGTGGGCTTTTCGATTGATGCCACACAGCGCCCATCTGGGAGCTGCAAGTGTACCAGCGATTCCGGCAGACCGCCGAAAACATTCCGCTTGCTGCCATCGTCAAGGATCAGCACAAGCCGCGGTGCAGGCTGCTTTGCTGCAAGGCTGACAATCCGGTTTGCAATGTTATCAATTCTACGGCTCACACTGTTCACCTCAACGCTGTCAGATTAGATTGTGGTTTCGTTCAGGTGCGGTGGGCGCGGGTCCTTCCGGCGGCAGAAGGTGCGTATCATCCGCATACAAAAGGGCGGTTCTTGCATCAGGTACAGGCACGCCGCCTACAACGATGTATTCAAATAGCTCATAAAGTTGCTCTGTCCTGTTGTCCAGCTGTTCGGGCTTGTCGATGGATAGCACTTCTTGCTCTGGCATGATATGCAGCTCGGTCAGCTTCACAAGAGCTTCCGGCAGCCGCGCCACAAGCTCGGCTGTGCTGCCGTCGCTCAGATGCAGAATAAACCGGGGCCAGTTTTGTTCCGTATCCTGTTTGGCCGTAAGAGCCGCAATGCGGGCGGCAAGCCGGTCAATCCGTTTCATTGGCTGCACCTTCCAGCTCGGTCAATTTGGCTTCAAGCTCAGTCAATCGCCGCTCCTGTTCATCGGCCCGGATGGAGCTTAACACAGCATTTCCGGCATAGATCAGGGCATTTGCCTGCTGCGGGGTGATCTCGCCATTCAAAACCATGTTGGAAACGCGGGTCATGGCTCTGCGCACCTCGCCCGGATTGGTCATTTTTAGGTGTTTCTTTGCGGTCATGGGTTCGGTTCGCCTCCTGTCAAAAAGGGCGCACAGGTTGCCCCATGCGCCCGGATGATGCCTTATCAGGTGGTAGCCTGATAGTAAATTGCCTTTGCCTTGTTCTGGAGCACAAAAGCGTCATACACCACGCGGCCCTCCACCAGACTGCCGGAAATGCCCGGCGGGTCGGAGTGAATGCGGTAATCCTGAAGCTTCAGCGGGGCCACGGTCGCGCAGGGGTGGCACAGCATAAAGCCGAACTTTGCAGGCAGGCGGCTGGCGGGCACCTTCTGCACCGCTGCGCCGTCCAGATTGGATACCACACCACGCAAGCGCATATCCTCGCCCACCTCGGTATCAAGGACGATTTCCTTGCACTTCTTCATGATACGGTAAATCTCCGGGGTGACGACCAGCACGCGGCCAGTTTCGGGCACGCCTGCTTCATCCATCAGGGTACCGGCCTTGCAGATCTCATCATAGATGTTTTCTGCAGTCAGCTCCACGGCTGCGGGCTTGGTGCCTGCGTTGGTGCACATAACACCGTAGGTGTACGCGTCCACTTCGGGGATAACCACCTCGCGGTTCTGGCGGGCCAGAGCGGTTGCACCGGAAAGCTGCTGCTGGGTCTCATCCTCATCCAGCTTGTCGATCACAAAGGTGAAAGAACGGTCTTTCTCGATGGTCAGCGGGTAGGTGGTGGCATTGAGCTGCTCCACCTTACCGAAGCGGCTGCCGGTGGCGGGGTCGCCATCGCGGGCATAGTCATTCATTTTGCCGGTGCTGACCTTGTACACGCGCACAGTTGCTGCGCCGTCCCATGTGAAATCCTGATTGGTCACAAGGCTGCGTTTGCTCTCAGCGGTAAACTGTTCGTCTACCTTGGGCAGAAATTTAGTAGTCAAATCTACGGTTGCCATAATTCGAATCATCCTTTCGGTTTGAATGCGTCCGCGATCGCGTCATGAAAGCCAGAGGAAAGCGGGGCACCGGGAGCCGATGCAGAGAAGCGGGCAATGCCGCCAGCGGGCAGGATCGCGCCGGGATCAGATGCGGAATACTGCTTGACGTACTCGTCAAACCCCACGATCTGACCGCCCTGCAATGCAAAATCCTGCTCTTTGCACTGGGCAAGGAAATACTGCCGGGCGCTCTCGCTGGAAAACTTCAGTCCTGCGGCCTGCTGTGCAAGGGCGTTATCAAGCTCCATGTGCTCAAGGCGCTGGGCGGCGCTCTGCTCTGCCTGTGCGGCCTGTTCGGCTTCCTGCTGGGCTTTCAGCTCTGCCGCTGCCGTCTCGTGCAGCTTGTCCAACAGCGCGGTGAACCTCTCCGGGTCGGACGTGTCCAGCAGGTCAAGGAAAGCTGTGTCATAGCCTTTGGCCTTGCAATGATCTTCACAGGCTGCGCGGCTCTCTTTCTGCTGCATGGCCTGTTCACGCTGCTGCACGGCGGCTTCCCGCTCATCCAGAGCGGTTGCACGCTCGTCCTGTTCGGCCGCGCCTGCTTTTACTCTATTCAATCGTTCGCGGACGATGTTGTTTACTTCTTCTTGGGTGAACATCTTCCCGGCGGGGCCGTTTCCCTCCGGCTGAGTGTTTTCCTGCTGGGTGGTGTTCGGGGTGTTGTTGTCGGTCATGGTGATTTCCTTTCCCGGCCTGATGCCTGCGGCCGTTACAGTGATGTTTGTGCAATCTGCCAGTTTTGCGACGCGGACCGGGTGCCGATCGGGGCCAGCACCGGGCAAAATTGCACAAAAAATAGGCACAGAGAACCGCCGAAGCGTTTTCCCTGTGCCTTATCAGCTAACCGGTCAGCCCGGCGGTACTCTATGCCTTACAACTTATTATACCACATCTACCGGGGGATGGTCAACCGTTTTGCTTGGTGTTATGCGGGTTTTCCGGTTTTGTAACTGTCAGAAACACGGCAGAAACCCCAGCTTTCTTCGCGCTTTCATGTACCCTTGCCGCCGGAAACATTGCGTGCAAGGCATCCAGCGCAGCCTGTGCGGTGTTTTCCTGCTCTGGGGTGTAAGTTATCTTTACTTTCACTGCTGGCCCTCCTGCGACTTCTGGCGCTCCTGTCGGCTGTACAGGCGGGATGCATACAGCAGGATGCCGCGCACGGCTTTCGGGTCGTCCAACAGCTCCAGCAGGGTGATGCAGGATTCCCGCAGGCGCTGCACCTCTTTGTCGGTCTGCTGACCGGCCTTTGCCTTCTCGCGGTTGATATCCGCGCTGTTCATGGTCATGATGGTGTCGATCTGGTCGGGGGTCAAGCCCATTGCTCGCAAATCATTCCTCTTCATTGTCGGTTCCTTTCTTTGCCCATTCAAAAATATGCCGGACTTCCACGGCTTTGCCGATGATCTTCGCGCCGGGCAGCTCGTCGAAGCGAATAACATGCTCCCGCCGGGTGCGCGGCGCATCTGCCAGCAGTTCACCGTTGCAGATCTGGCGAAGCAGCAGCACGGCACTGTCCGTCTGCACGGCCACGATCTGGCTGTCTTCTGCGTGGTCGCAGGCAGTAAAGGCCACGATATCCCCGGCGCGGATGCCGGCGCATTCCATGCTATCATCATCCATGATAAAGCAGAAATCCGGGTGCAGGTATGCCAGCGCGCTGGCGGTTCGACGTTCGCTCATGCCGATGCACCTTCTTTCTCAATCAGGTGTTTGGCGTACACCCACACAAGCCGCAGTTTCCGATAGTCGGCCTTATCCAGTAGAGCAGAGATCGCGTTGATGTAATCTTGCCTTGTCATGCCTTTGCGCTCCTTTCCAGCTGTGCACTCTTTGCGGCCAGCTCTGCCGCGATCTCATGCAGGCGGGCCGCGTCGGCTTTCGACTTGGTAACGGCTTCTGCAAAATCAGGCACCGGCGGCAGATTGGGCAGCGGGTTCACAAACTTGCCAGCCGGGGCACAGTTACGGTCTACAGGGTCAGGGGCGGCGCTCTTGTGCTGGGTGCCAGCCTGCTGCACTGCCATACCCCAAAGGGTGGCCGTGTCAACGTTGGCAGTCAGGCGCTCGCCCTTGTGGACAGCGCCCACGGTAAAGCCCTGCCGGGCATACTGCTGACAAATCCAGCTTGCAGGGGACTGGCCCAGACGTTCCAGCGCGGACACGCGCCCGCCATCCAGCACGCAAAGCTCGTGGTGTACGGCGCGGGGCTTCGGCTCCCGCTGGTCGATGTACTCCACATCGAAGGTGTGCAAGGTGATACGCTTTTCAAGTTTCAGCATTGAAATATCCTCCATGTTCTGTTAAACTAGGGGGCGTGAATGGTGGGTACCATATTCACACCCTTTTGCCGCTCTCCGGTCGCTACACTGGAAAGCGGCTTTCTTTTTTTGTTACTGCGGAAAGATACGTGCGGCCTTTCTTCCAGAGAAAAAACAGGCGGCAAGGTAGTGTAGTAATTGGAATGGGGGGCTTTCTAACCCCCATTCCCAATTACACTACCTATCACTATCTTTTTTGCTATATATAATACTGTTTTTTTCCCCCCTAAATGCAGATTTTGCAGTTATAGCGGAAATCCTGTTTTTTTCCGCCCTTTCTTCCGGCCTGCTTCACTCCTGCGGGGCCACAGTATGGGCGCGCCTGATCTGGCCGGTTTTGGTGTCACGTTCAAAGTCTGGGTGCTCGTCAACCATGTATCGGATGGTTTTATTCGTCACATCCAGATATTCGGCAACGCTGCTTGTGGTGACTTCCACGCCCTGTGCGGCCAGCACGTCTATTGCGGCTTCCAGACGGTGGCGGCGCTCCTTCAACTTCTGCTCCTTGGGCTTGCGGGCATTCATTGCGCGCTGGTAGGAAGGGAGCTGGGAGTGCGGCGCAATGTTGTCCGCCTGGTCGAATCGTTCCATAACGTGGATGGGGTAGTTAAACCACACGTCCACCGGCTCAAAGCTGGGAAACTCCCGCAATGTGCCCTCGATGCGCCACGCCGTCACGCCTGCCCGCTGCCGTTCTGGTGGGAGTTCCAGTTCGATGATATCAAGCAGCGCGTCAACGTCGCGGGCAAACACACCGCTACCGCTGGCCCTGTCCATGCTGTTCTTCCATCCTTGGTCGCCTTTGCTGTGATGGTGGCAGTAAATGACGGCCGCACCGTTTACTGCTGAAATCCGGTCAAGACCGTTGCAGAACTGCACCATGTCAAAAACATTGTTTTCCCTGCCAGCATTGAGTTTATAGAACGGGTCAATGATGATCACATCATACTGTTCCCGGCGGGCGCGGCTGCAGCAGATGTCAACGAAGTGCGGCCAGTTGATGCAGTATCCGCGCAGGTTCCAAAGGTCGATGTTTGGCAGCATAGCCTGTACGGCTTCCTCTGGCAGTTCCAGCGCCTTGCTGACGTCATGGAACCGGTGTTTTGCTGATACAGGGTCAACTTCCAGATTGACGTACAGGACTTTTCCACGTCTGCATTCAAAACGGTTCATCCATGGTGTACCGCTTGCAATGCACACGGCCAGCTCGATAAGGGCGAAGCTCTTGCCTGCCTTGCTGGGGCCTGCCAGCAGCATCTTGTGGCCCTTGCGCAGTACGCCCTCGATCATGGCCGGGCTTTGCTCCGGCACGCCATGACCACACGCCGTCTGCAGGTTCTCCACGGGCGGCAAGCCGTCATCTTCAATTTCGCAGTCTTCCATGAAGTCGAAGTGGTCCGGCGGCTCTGGCGGCTCCCCGTAGGGATCCCAGAAATCTACCATCATGCAGCCCCCTTTCCACCTTTGGGCGCGTCCTCAAAGAAGAACGTGCCGATCTGGTCGGTGGGGATGCCCAGCACCTTGGCAACGGCGGCGATCTCGTCGCCCTTCCACGGCAAACGGCCGGTCATGCGGGCAGTCAAGGTGCTTTCGGCCATGTTGGCACGCTTGGCTACTTCGCCCTGCTTCATTTCCAGTTCTGCGAACCGGACGCGGAGTTTGTGAAATGGTTGATACATGGTTTAGTCCTCCTCTTCGATGATCTCGGTCACATCCACGCCCAGGGCGGCAGCGATACGGCCAGCGGTGGCAGGCATGACTGGCTTGCCCTTGTTGATGTTTAAGGTGGTCTGGCTGGACACAACGGAATTGTCCCGCAGATCGCGCTGGTTCCACTGCTTGCGTGCAAGGGCAATGTTCAACTTGCTTTTGGAAATCTTCATGGTTATCACCTCGCTTTAGACCAAAACTGGTCTGCACTGTGAATTATAGCAGACCTCAATTGGTCTGTCAATAGTAAAAATAGATTCTTTTTGGTCTGGACTTTTTGCCAAAGTCCTGATATAGTAAAAGAGAGGTGATTTTATGACCATTGGCGAAAAAATAAAAAAAGCTCGCACAGATGCAAAAATGACGCAGAAAGAGCTGGCTGAAAAATGTGGGATGGCCGATTCAGCAATCAGAAAGTATGAGTCTGGAAAAGTCACCCCAAAGCTGGACACCATTGCAAAAATTGCGCGCGCAATGGGTCTGTATGCTGGTGATCTGGTGGACGCAGGGCAATGGGGACAGGTGCAGCCGGGTGAAGATAGTGAAACGGCCAGCGCTGCAGAATCCCAGCTTATCTACCACTTTCGCACGCTGAACGACAACGGCCAGACCGTGGCGGTGGAGCGTGTGCAGGAGCTGACCCAGATACCCGCCTACCAGCGCCGGGCAGACACCGCCCAGGACGTTCCCGGCGGTGCAGACGATAAAGAACCCGCCGAAAAATAAAACGCCCACACTAGCCTTGTAGCCGGTGCAGGCGTGTGACGGCTGAAAATTCAGCTGTGAATTTTAATTCCGCAACAGTTGCGGATTTAAATGGTCAACTGTTGAACCATTATATTGCCGCACGGTGCGGCAATATGGGGGAGTTGTCGCACAATGCGACAACTGTAGAATCGTCATTTTGACGGCTGATAGTCTCCGATCGGGCCGTGATCAGAGCGCCGCCGGGGGCAAAATGCACAAAGAAAGAGTGATGCAGCCAGATGAGCAAGAGAACCAACACGGCCCAGTGGGAAGAAAAATACCAGCGCTGGCGCATTGCCGTGCAGAAAGACGGCGTACGGAAACAGTTCTATAGCAGCACCCCGGGCCGCACTGGGCAGCGGGAAGCCAATGCAAAGGCTGACCGCTGGTTAGATGATGGCATTGGGGTCAAGGCCCGCCGGGTGGAGGATCTGTATCAAGAGTGGTATGCTACGGTGGTAAAGACCACGGGCACCGGCAACCAGCGGAACGTTGAAAGCCGCTGGCGCACCCGGATACTGCCTGCGATTGGCAGGAAGCGCATTACCAGCCTGACCGAACAGGATCTGCAGGACGTGGTAAACGATGCCTACAGCGACGGCCTTGCAAAGAAGTCCTTGCAATCCCTCTGCGCGGATATGCGGGCATTCTGTAAATGGTGCCGCGCAAAGAAGCTGACCACCTTCCACCCCGAAGGGCTGCATGTGCCAGCTGGCGCACGTCCCAAAGGCAAGAAGGTGTTGCAGCCGGATGCCCTGATAACGCTGTTCCGCGTGGACACGACCCTGTACAGGGGCAAGCGGGTGCATGATGATTTTATCCATGCCTACCGCTTTCAGGTGCTCACGGGCCTGCGCCCGGGTGAACTGGTGGGCCTGCACTGGGCCGATGTCAAGGGCGGCACAGTGTTCATCTCCCGGGCCGTGAACGTGCTGGGCGAACAGACGCGCGGCAAGAACGACAACGCCGTGCGGGCCTTTGTGCTGTCCGATCTGGCACGCGCCGTGCTGGAACAGCAGCGGGCCGTCACTGGGGCCGGTGAGAGCGTGTTCTGCCTGAAAAGCGAAGCCTATTACTATAAGCGCTGGCAGGTCTATTGCCGGGTGAATGAGATCCCGCCGGTGTCAGCCTACGAGATGCGGCACACCTTTGTCAGCGTGGCAAAGAAGCTGCCCGCCGGTGAGGTCAAAGACCTTGTAGGCCACTCTGAAGACATGGACACCTTCGGCGTGTACGGCCACGCCCTGACCGGTGAGGATGTGCAGACCGCACAGGCCGTCAACAGCATGTTTTTGAAGCTGCTGCACGCCGGAAAATAACACACATTTTAACACACTTTTGATTTTGTGGGTGTGTGGGCTGTGCAGGATGGTACAAGAAAAAGACTGCTAAACGTGCAGATTTTAGTGTAAAAATCTCCATTTTTCAGTGATGCAATGCCGGTGGCTCGTTCAACTCCTGTCACCAGCTCCAAAAAGCCGCTCAGGAACGTTGATTTCTGGGCGGCTTTTGCTTTTGTGTTTTTGCTTTCGGCACAAAAATCCAAAAATTCCGCAAAAGATGTTGACAAACTACCATCCGGGTGGTAATATATACAGGCAATCCATGGATTGCAAAAACTGAATATGGGCGTGTTCCCGAGTGGCCAATGGGGACAGACTGTAAATCTGCTGCTTTCAGCTTCGGTGGTTCGAATCCACCCGCGCCCACCAAAAAAGAAAAATCCGAACCTGTTTCCGATTGGAGAAGGGTTCGGATTTTTCGTTTTCTTCGGGTACAACAACGAAGGTTCCTGTGGACGGCGCAAAACTCCGATACCTTGTCATAGACCGTAAGCCAATAACAAGATTTGGAGGGTATGATTATGAAGTACGATGAAAGAGCCTGCAAGTTTAATATGGACACCGGCTGCGTGGAGCTGCTGCTCCGGGATGGAAGAAAAATTTCCATCGACTGCACCGGGGTCGAGGATGAATTGGACGTGACCATGGCGCAGAGGACGGAATTGGACTACCTCATCTACAACGACCCGCTGGGATATGCGGATTTGATTTTGAATGGTGACCCGGAGGAATATTTGAAGAAAGTGGCTGGGAGCCATGGGTTAGAGGATTGATTTGAAATTGACCTTTTGAACAAAAAGGTGGAAGAAAATATTGTTTTATGGTATAATGTTTCAGAAAGAAGGTGCGTCTATGATACTGAATGAAGGATATCTTCATCGTGTGGCACGCGATAAAAAACTTAATCTTGAATTTGCTCAGAAAGAAGTTCTAAATGAAAATGTCCAGACATTTAGAAAGGATAGTAAAGATAAGTATGATATTTTTCTTTCACACAGCTACTTGGATAAAACGCTTGTGTATGCTGTAGTTGATTTGTTCAATCAGGCGGGGTATAGTGTGTATGTTGACTGGATAGAAGATCAGCAGTTGGATCGTTCAAAAGTAACCGCCGCAACAGCCAATACTTTACGAAAGAGAATGGAACTATCAAAAAGCTTAGCATATGTTGCTACAAGCAATTCTAGTAATTCGAAATGGTGCCCATGGGAATTAGGGTATGTCGATGCCTCAAAAAATGGTCGTTGTGCAATTTTGCCTATTATGAAAGATGAAGGCTCTACGTTCAAAGGGCAAGAGTACTTAGGGCTCTATCCATTTATTGATTATGCGCCGATTGAGAATACTCAAAAGTATCAATTTTGGGTAAATGATCCTCAAAATGGAAATTATGTTTCGTTGGAAAAATGGCTTTCTGGAACGGATCCATACAATCATGAATCATAGAGGTGATAACTATGGAAAAAGACGAACGTAAAGCTATTATGGATAAAGAAATTGATTTAATTCAAGGATGCATATCTCGGATGGCGCAAAATTCGTTTATCATTAAAGGATGGGCAATTACGTTAGTTGCCGTTGCGCTAGCATTACTTCCAGAAACGTTTGACGCAAAATTGTTGTGTGGGGTTAGCGTTGTAGTAACTGCTTGCTTTTGGTATTTGGATGCTTTCTATTTAAAAATGGAAAAGTTGTACAGACTAAAGTATCAATGGGTTATAGAAAACAGACAAAAGTCGGACATGTATTGCTATGATTTGAATCCTCACAACAAAAAGATGTGGTCTCCGAAAAATGAAAATGAGCCTTGCATCTTAAGAGTCATGATAACAAAAACACTTGTTCCGATATATGGTTCAATTATTGCTTTTTCTCTTTGGATGCTGTTTCATCTGTAATGGTAGCAAAAAAGCCAGGGCGTTCCCGGTAGAGAGAACGCTCTGGCTTTTTATGCTGCAACAGGCAACGCTTTTAGAGTTTCCTGTTCTTTCAGCCATTCCTCATATTCACGCTGGCCTTCTTCGCTGTTGAAAAATTCAACCATGGAGGGATAAAAGCAACGTGCAAGGGTCTTGATTGCTTCATCCGGGTAGCCGGATTTGTTTGACTTCTTCTTTTTGTTCAAATAGTATCCTCCGAAACTCAAAGTTCCATATCCTGACCACGCTTACGGTTTTGCTGCGGCACATTCATGGTGTGCTCCTGCTTGGGGGCAA
>ERZ1673746.452-NODE-452-length-47367-cov-5.805060_pt1 | contig 47367 bp, 38 predicted proteins | sample MGYA00580205_ERZ1673746 | MGnify/ENA primary metagenome ERZ1673746 (study PRJEB41218, sample SAMN15661771) | gut metagenome | host: Homo sapiens | place: Canada: London | collected 2015-08-20/2019-03-30 | study: EMG produced TPA metagenomics assembly of...
GGCTCAGTGACTTTTTGATTTTAAACTTTGGTACCCTGCTGACAGCGATTGGAAGCTACTTTTTTAAATTTCCAAATAACTTTTCTACCGGTGGCGTCACCGGTATCTCGGTCGTGCTTGCCCACTACTACCCGCAGCTGAGCAACGGTACCATTGTATCAGTCATCAATATCGCCCTGATGGTGGTCGGTCTGCTGCTGCTGGGCAAGGAGTTCGGATTTAAAACCTTTTATGTCACCATTGCTTTTTCGGCAATGCTCAAGATATTTGAAGTTCTCTTTCCGCTGACGAAGCCTTTGACCGACCAGCCGTTTATGGAGCTGCTGCTGGGCGTTTTCCTGCCGGCGTGGGGTTCGGCGTTGCTGTTTAACATCGGTTCCTCCACCGGTGGTACCGACATCATTGCGATGGTCGTCAAAAAATACTTTAAATGTCACATCGGAAAGGCGCTGTTGGTGGTAGACTTTTTTATCACGGTAATGACCTTTGTTGCCTTCGGTCCGACCACAGGGTTATTCTCGATGGTGGGTCTGGTGATTCGTTCCTTTGCGGTTGACTTTTTCCTGGAGGACATGAACACCTATAAGTCCTTTACCATCATTACTGACAAACCGGAGCAGATTTACAACTTTATTACCATCACCCTCCATCGAGGAGCGACCGTCTACCATGCGGAAGGCTTGTATGAACACACCGACAAGACGGTTATCCTGACGGCGCAGAATAAGAAACAGGGAATTCGTTTGCAGGAAGCCATCAAGCAGGCGGACCCGCACGCCTTTGTGTTGATTACCAACACCAGCGAAGTCATTGGAAAAGGATTCCGCGGCGGTAACTAAAAAAACAAGAGCAAAACAAACGCCTGCTTTGGAAAAAAAGCAGGCGTTTTTGTTCAAATTTTCGTTGACGGGAAATAGATAGATTGGTACAATGGTAAAAAGGAATTTAAAACGGTGCAGTTTGTACCGAACAGGGGGAAAATCGGATGGAAATATTAAAGCAACGAATTTTGAAGGACGGTAAGGTCAAGGAAGGAAATGTGCTGAAGGTGGACAGCTTTTTGAATCACCAGATGGACATCCGCCTGCTGGATGAAATCGGCAGGGAGTTTCGCCGCCGCTTTGCAGGGGAAGAAATCAACAAGATTTTGACCATCGAAGCGTCGGGCATTGGAATTGCTGTGGCAGCCGCACCACACTTTGACTATGCTCCGGTCGTTTTTGCTAAAAAAAGCAAGTCGAAGAATCTGGATGGGGAGCTGTACACCTCGCAGGTCACCTCCTTCACCAGAGGAACCACCTTTGATGTGCAGGTTTCCAAAAAATATCTCAACCCGGGTGACCGCGTGCTGATTATTGATGACTTTCTGGCTAAGGGACAGGCGTTGCTGGGTCTGCTGGACATTGTGGAGCAGTCGGGCGCAACCGCAGTCGGCTGCGGCATTGTCATCGAAAAAGGCTTCCAGGAGGGCGGACAGATGCTGCGGGAGAAGGGAATCCGCCTGGAGTCGCTGGCAATTATCGACCGGTTTGAGGATGGCAGACCGATTTTTCGTGACTAAATAACAGAAAGGGGACTTTGGAATGCGGATGTACGATTTGATCGAGAAGAAAAAGCGGGGACACGCCTTGGACAAGGCTGAAATCTGCTGGATGATCCAGTCTTATACCGCAGGGCAGATCCCTGATTATCAGATGGCAGCCTTTTTGATGGCAGTTTGCTTTCAGGGGATGGATTTGCAGGAAACTACCGAGATGACGCTGGCAATGGCACATTCGGGACAGATGGCAGATTTAAGCGGCATTGCCGGTGTGAAGGTGGACAAGCACTCCACAGGCGGTGTGGGCGACAAGACCACCCTGATTGCAGCTCCGATGGCTGCTGCCTGCGGGATTCCGATTGCCAAGATGTCCGGCAGAGGGCTGGGCTTCACCGGCGGCACGGTGGATAAGCTGGAATCCATCCCGGGTTACCGCACAGTGCTGCCGCGGGAGGAATTTTTCAAGATTGTCAACGAGGTCGGCATCTCCCTCATCGGGCAGAGCGGGGAGATGGCAGTCGCAGACAAAAAAATCTACGCCTTGCGGGATGTGACAGCGACGGTGGACAGCCTGCCGCTGATTGCTTCGAGCATTATGAGCAAGAAGATTGCTGCCGGAGCAGACGCAATTCTGCTGGATGTCAAGACCGGAAGCGGCGCTTTTATGAAAACAAGGGAGCAGTCGGCTGCTCTGGCAAGGACGATGGTCGGCATCGGCAATCGGGCAGGCAGAAGGACCGCAGCGCTGATTACCGATATGGACACGCCGTTGGGGGATACGGCAGGCAACGCCATCGAGGTCCAGGAGGCAATCTGGACGCTACGTGGAAAGGGTCCTGCCGATTTGACCGAGCTGTGTATCCACCTGGCAGGCAACATGCTCTGGCTGGCAGGTCAAGGAGAGCCGGAGGATTGCCTGCGCAGGGCAGCATCATCCTTGCAGGACGGCAGCGCCTACCGGTGCTTCTACCGGATGGTGCTGCGGCAGGGTGGCGATGTCAGCTATCTCGAGCAGCCGGAAAAATTCCAGCTGGCTCCGGTTTATCCGATACAGGCGTCGCAGGATGGCTATATTGCCTCGATGCAGACCGATGAGATTGGCAACGTGGTCGCCTTGCTGGGAGCCGGCAGAGAAAGAAAAGAGGATGCGGTCGATGCCGGAGCGGGTATCCGCTTTACAGCAAAGACCGGTGCGAAGGTCTGCAAAGGACAGACGATTGCTCTGCTGTACACCCATCGTCCCGAGCGGGTGCAGGAGGCAACCGAGCGGTATATAAATGCGCTGCATTTTTCGCAGTCGGCGCCGTCACCGTCCGCTTTGATACAAGAGCGCATTACCGAAGTATAAAAAAGGACTCCCCTCGGGAGTCCTTTTTCTTTTGCTATTTTACCTTGCGGATGATACCGATTGGAGTTTGTTCCAGCGACTGACCCAGCGGGTTGTCCTTGAGGATTTTGACCAGCAGGTCGCGGTCCATGGATGGGTCGGAGGTGCCAAGGATCTGACCCTCCAGGTCGTTGATGTCGGTGATGGCTACCTTGATACCGCCCAGACACTGGGACATCTTCTGTGCAGTTTCGTCCGGCTGCGCAGGACCCAAAACGACATATTCATTGTACGGCGGCAGGGTGTAGTCGCAAGGACCGTCGATGGAGCGTGCTTTGTATCCGGCAATGGTGTAGAACCAGCCGCGCTTGTGGAACAGCTTGCCCACCGCAGAAACAGCAGCAGCAAACAGAATCCTTGGAGTACCGCATTCCTGCAGCGCCATCTCCATCGTTTCCGGGATGCCCAGACCGATGCCGTATGGAGTTTTGAGGACAAATTTGCACAGGAATTTTGCCAGCGGGCGCGGGTGGATGTCCTTCATCGGGATGGCGCGGCGCTGGGTGCAGGCAACTGCCTTTTCGGTCATAAAGACGATGTCGTCCGGCTGGGCGTATGGCTTGGCATACTTTTCGATGACCTGACATACATCATCCTTATCGGTGATGACATGGGTGCGGATTGCAAGACGCTGGTATGAAATGCCATCCACCTGGATGACCTCATTCTTTCCTTCATTTACGATATAGCTTTCTTCGCTCATTTTTCACAGTCCTTTCAAAGACGGATGCACCGCTTTGTGCGCATCCTTTTCCAGACAGACCTCGGTCGCCTGTAAACATATTCTTATTTTACCCCAAAAAAAAGATAAACTCAATATTGTGGGGAAATTTTATCGACAGTTTGTCAAAGGCGGCAATTTGTGTACGACAGGCGGTGGATTTGTGTATCAATCTGCCAACGACCCGGCTGAATTGGAAAATAAAAAATTGCGACGAATGAAAAAAGTCTCTTTTCATCCACAGGGATGTGTTATATAATTAAAAAAGCGAAGAGAAAGGTCCGGGAGGAAAAGCAAGATGGTGTTTTCAAATCTGTTTTTTATTTATCTGTTTTTGCCGTTGAATCTGATTTTATATTTTATATCGTCCAACAAAACCTGGCGCAATGGGGTGCTGTTGGCTTTTTCCCTCTTTTTTTATGCGTGGGGAGAGCCGGTGTGGGTGTTTATGCTGATGCTCACCGCCTTTCTGGATTACACCTGGGCAAGGTGCATCGAATATTTTCGCCTGAGCGGGCAGAGCCGCCGGATGAAGCTGGCGCTGGCAGCCTCGCTGCTGTTTGATTTAGGGATGCTGGGCGTTTTTAAGTACAGCGGTTTTTTTGTGGAGAATTTGAATCTTCTGACCGGTCTTTCTCTGCCGGTTCCGCAGATTTCTCTGCCCATCGGTATCTCCTTTTATACCTTTCAAACCATCAGCTATGTGCTGGATGTCTACCGCGGGCAGGTGCCGGCGCAGAAAAGCTACTGCAAATATTTGATGTACCTGTCGAGCTACCATCAGCTGGTGGCAGGACCGATTGTGCGGTACAGCGATGTGGCAGCACAGATTGAGGAGCGCCACACCACCCCGCAGGACATGAGCGAGGGCATCACTCGCTTTTGCATCGGCTTGACTAAAAAGGTGGTGGTTGCCAATGCAGCAGGCAAACTGGTGGAGCAGTATCTGAATGCGCCTTTGCAGGAGCTTTCGGTAGCGGGCGCGTGGTTTGGGGTTCTGCTCTATTCCATCCAGCTCTATTATGATTTCTCTGCCTATTCGGATATGGCAATCGGGCTGGGCAGGATGTTTGGATTTCATTATCACACCAACTTCAACTACCCGTATCTTGCCAAATCGGTCACCGATTTTTGGCGCAGGTGGCATATTTCGCTGGGCAGCTTCTTTCGGGACTATGTTTACATCCCGCTGGGCGGCAACCGCAGGCACCAGCTGCTGAATATCAGCGTGGTGTGGCTGCTGACCGGACTGTGGCATGGCGCCAGTTGGAACTTTGTGCTGTGGGGCGCTTTTTATGGAATCCTGCTGATGGTGGAAAAGCTGGGACTGCTGCGCTGGCTGCAAAGGATACCGGCGGTGTTTTCCCATCTGTATCTGCTGTTTATCACCTTGATTGGCTGGACCCTCTTTTACACCACCGACCTGAGCCGTCTGGCAGGCTATTTTCAGGTGATGTTCGGCGGGTCGGGTAATCCGCTGACCGACCCGCAGCTTTCCATCACCTTTGCAAATCACCTCTTCTGGCTGCTGGCAGCGCTGCTGTTCTGCCTGCCGCTGACCCAGTGGTGCAAGAATCGTCTGGAGAGCTGGGTGGTACAGGACGGCAGAGGGCAGGGCAGACAGGCGCTTGTTTCCATCGGGACAGCGATGATGAATGTAGCGCTGCTGCTGGTGTGTACAGCGCTTCTGGTAGGGGACAGCTACAATCCGTTTTTATATTTCCGTTTTTGATGGCGTTAATCACCGGTCAAGGCGCTGCCCGGAAAAGGCAGTTGCCCTGTCGGTGGCAATAAGGAGGAGCTATGAAACAATCAAACCGCTCTCAGCAGCTGTATCTGGTCAACGTCAGTGTGGTGATTATGTTGCTGGTCCTGGTGGGAATCCTGGCAATGGTCCTGCCCAAGCCCACCGTTTCCGAGGTGGAAAAAAGAGAGCTTGCGGCAAAGCCGCAGTGGAGCCTGCGCAGCTGGTTTTCCGGCGAGTATGCCGAGCAGTACGATGCCTACTATGCCGACACCTTTCCGCAGAGGGAGCAGCTGGTGTCGCTGGCATCGAAGCTGGAACAGATGCAGGGTGTTCACCCGGATGATGTTCGCATCCATCCGGCAGGAGGAAATGCTCAGCAAAGCCAGCAGCTGCCGCAGCCTGAGCCGGAAGCTGAGCAGGAGCCACAGCAAGAGCTGGCAGAAGAGCCGCAGTCCCCGACAGTTGACTATGACGCTTACAGCGACCCGAATGCACCGGGAAACGGCTTGAGCGAGCAGGGAACCGCAGGCGAGCAGGTGGGCAGCCTGTTTTTGTACCGCAATATGGGGATGCAAATTTTCGGCTCCAGTCAAACGTTGTCGGAAGAGTATGCGCGGGTCATCAGCTCCTATGCCCAGCAGCTGAATGGGGTACAGGTGTACAATCTGATTGCACCGACCTCCATCGAATTTTATCTGCCGGAAAAATATCAGGGCATTGCAAGCAGCGAGCGGGAAAATATCGACTTTGTGGCACAGCAGATGAGCGACAAGGTCATCTCGGTGGATGCGTACAGCCAGATTGAAAAGAATCGGGAGGATTACCTGTATTTCCGCACCGACCACCACTGGACGGCACGCGGCGCTTATGAGGCATACATCGCCTTCTGCAAATCGGCAGGGTTGACCCCGGTTTCGCTCGAGGAGATGGAACATCAGCAGATTGACGGATTTTTGGGTACCTTTTACAGTCAGACCCATGACAGTCAGCTGGCACAGACACCGGATTTTGTGGAATACTTTGTTCCGCCGGTTCAAACGACCACCACCCGCTATCAAACGGGTGCGCCGTTTACGCCGGTTGACAGCAGCATCTTTGCTTCCTATGCAACCGGCGGACAGAACACATACAGCGTTTTTCTGCACGGGGATTTTCCGTTGACCCACATCCAGACGGACAACCGCACCGGCAGAAAGATCCTTCTGGTCAAAGAATCTTACGGGAATGCCTTTGCTCCCTTTTTAGCCTGCAACTTCGATGAGGTCTATATTGTGGACCAGCGATATTTTGAACTGGGTCTGGTCGATTTTGTCAAGGAACATGGCATCACCGACCTGCTGTTTTTAAACAACATCTTTGCAGTCAATACCGATGTGCGCATCCGGGAACTCAGCCGCATCCAAAACCAGAGGTACCAGCCAATTTCTCAACAGCTGGTGCAGCAGCCGACCCAGCAGACGCAGGAAATCGAGAAAGAAGCGGAAGAGCAGAGAGAGGAAATGAGCAATCAATCGAAAGAACAGGCAGAGAAGCAGGAGAACGAAACACCGTCAAAGCCATCCAAAACAGAGGACCCGCCCAGGAGGTTAGGTCATAGAGAGTAAGCAGAGAAGAAAAGAGGAGGGATAGGATGCACAGGATGATCAAACGGCTGGGAGCAGTAGCAGCAGTTATTCTGCTCCTTTCTGGATGTACACAACAGGAGGCGCAGAAGGAGCAGGAGGAACAGCCGCGGACGATGTCGATGGTGATTGCCTCCGATGCACCGACGAGCATCCAACTGGCAGCGCAGGAATTTGCCAACCGTCTGGCATACTATTCGGATGGGGAACTGGAGATTTCATTGAGTGCCAGCGACCAGCTGGATGCTGTGCTGACAGCGGACGACACCCAGTTTGCTTTTGTGGAAAACGAGCGGTTGAGCAAAACCATCGAGCCACTGGAAACCTTTACCCTGCCCTTCTTTTTTCAGGATGCCGATTATCTGTTCAGCGGGCTGAATTCCGAGCGCACCCGCGGACAGCTCAATCGTCTGTTGGAAGAGGAGTATCCGATGGAAATTCAGATGTCGGTGGTGTACGGCTACGAGGATTTGGCAGCGGATGCAACGGTTGATTTGACCGATTTTCGCAAACGCTATCCATTGGCGGTCACCCGTTCCTTCTTCTCGCAGGAGCAGCAACAGGAGATTGGTGCATTGGAAATCGAAGGGGAAGAGCCGTTGCAGATGCTGCTGGACAAAGAGGTGGAAATCGCGCCGGTGGAGCTAAGCGAGCTTGTGCAGACCGTGCAATCTCAGGACAGTGCACTGGTGCTGTTGGAAAGCTCTCACCAACTGAAACCGGCTTATCTGATGATGCAAACCGGTTTGTATGGACAGCTGACACCAAAGCAGCAGGCGGCGGTGGAGCAGGCGGTGGTGATGGCGTGCGGATATTGCCGCACCGTTGCCGACCAGAATCGGCAGGAAAACCTGGAGCAGCTGCGGCAGTTGGGCGTGCAGATAGAACCAGTCAACCGGGAAAAGTATCTTGCGCTGTTGGCAGACATCTACCAGTATGATGCGGGCAATATGCTCTATCGACCGGATGCCGAGCTGGACCAGATGGTGCGCAGCGATGCGGTCAAATACAGTGTTTCTTAAAAAGGAAGGGGGCTACGGCTCTCCTTCTTTTTTGATTTGCCGATATTTTTGATAAAAGAAGAGAGCAGCCAGCACCAGACATGGCATCAGTAGACCTGCGATGCCAAACAGCTGCAAGCCGGCGTAGATGCTCAGCAAGGTTACCAGCGGCGGCAGACCGATGCTTTTTCCCACCAGTTTTGGTTCCAACAGGCTGCGGAGCAGGTTGATGGCAAGATACAACAGCAACAGCCCGAATCCCAGCAGGCGGTTGCCCTGAAAAAGCGAGATAACCGCCCAGGGAATCAGGATAAAACCGATGCCGATGACCGGCAGCAGGTCCAGAAGGGAGGTCAGCAGAGCGACCGGGAAAAAGTTGGGAACCTCCAGCAGCCATAGACCGCAGGAAAGCGCAGAGAAGGTCACTGCCATTAAAATCAGGTAGGCTTTTGCCATGCAAAATAGGGTGGAAAAGAGAAAGTGCTTCATCTCACAGGCAAGCGAACGCAGCGAGGGCGGAAGCAGGCGGAGCAGAAACTGGGTCACACGCGGGTAGTCCAGCGAGATAAAACTGGAGCAGAGGATGGTGACCACCACGCCAAAGAAAAAATGAGGCGTACAGGCAGCAAAAGAGGTACAGCACTTCAGCAGGGAAGAGGACAGGGAAGCGGACAGTTGGGCAGCGGCTGCGGAAAAGCTTTGCCGCCACAGGGCGACGGTCTGGGCAAGGTCGGGAGAAAAGTGGGACAAAAAACGGCTGAGCCATTCGAAGAAATCAGCAGTAGCAGGCAGAAAAACCGTCCGATAAAGCTGTGGCGCGCGTGCGGTCAGGGAGGAAAGCCAGCTCCACAACAGCAGGAGCGCCAGCCAGAGCAGCAGACCCAAAAGCAGGTAGAACAGGGTCATCACAAAGGCAGCAGCGCGGCGCCGTCGCAGATGCAGCTTTTGAGAAAAGAGCAGCGACACCGGACGCAGCAGGGCAGCGATTGTCAGACCAAGCCAAAAGGGAAGGGTGGCGGGTAGGAAAAAACGCAGGACCAGCCAGCCAAGGAAAAGCAAACTGCCGACTGCCAGAGCAATCGCAATCAATTTATCTGCCGCTTTCATTCCATTTCCTCCTTCACCGTTTCAATATCTTGTGTCCATTAGTGTGCCCGAAGAGCTTGAAGGGATGAAAGAGAAATATTTCCCGGGAAAAGCTTCCTGAATTGGGGAAAAAGCGAAAATTTCCCGGGAAATTATTTTCCGGGAAATGATTTTTGAAAACAGCGAAGAATATGGCAAATCAAAAAATCTGAGTTGACAAACAAAACAAAACGTGGTAGATTAAAGTATACCCAAAAGTCAATACCACATAAATCGATGAGAAGGAAGTAAAACGACCAGCGCACTCACAGAGAGCCGGCGGCAGCTGAAAGACCGGCAGAAAGCGGGATCGACAAGGTAGCCTTTGAGAGTATGCCGAACGGCGGGAGGACCGCTCAGTAGACCATAACGGCTGAACCCCGTTACCGGTTCGGGGTGTTTTTTAAGCACCTGCCGAGTGGGCAGAATCCTCTGCCAAAAAAGGTGGTACCGCAGGAAATGATCTCCTGTCCTTTGTATAACAGCAAAGGACGGGAGTTTTTTTATTTCCCAAAACATTTATTTTTAGATACGCAAATACACAAGGAGGAAACACCATGAAAGAACTTTCCAAGGTTTACGACCCGAAACAGGTTGAGGACCGCACCTATCAGTTCTGGCTGGACGGCGGCTATTTTCACGCTGAACCAAACCCGGACAAAAAACCGTACACCATCGTAATCCCGCCACCGAACATCACCGGTCAGCTGCACATGGGACACGCGCTGGATGAAACCCTGCAGGACATCCTCATCCGCTTCCGCAGGATGCAGGGCTATGAGACCCTCTGGCTGCCGGGCACCGACCACGCTTCCATTGCAACCGAGGCAAAGATTGTAAACGCAATGAAGGAAGAGGGTCTGACCAAGGAGGATTTGGGCAGAGAAGGCTTCCTGGAGCGCGCATGGGAATGGAAGCGCAAATACGGCGGCAGAATCATCGAGCAGCTCAAAAAACTTGGTTCTTCCTGCGACTGGGAGAGAGAACGCTTCACCCTCGATGAAGGATGCTCGCAGGCAGTCAAAGAGGTCTTTGTCAACCTCTACAACAAAGGCTTGATTTATCAGGGCGAGCGCATCATCAACTGGTGCCCGCACTGCATGACCTCCATCTCGGATGCAGAGGTTGAATATGAGGAGCAGGCAGGACATTTCTGGCATCTGCGCTACCCGCTCAGCGACGGCAGCGGAGAGGTCATCCTGGCAACCACCCGCCCGGAAACGATGCTGGGCGATACCGCTGTTGCTGTTAACCCGAAGGATGAACGTTACCAGAAGCTGATTGGCAAAACCGTCATCCTGCCGCTGGTCAACCGTGAGATTCCGATTGTCGGTGATGACTATGTCGATATGGAATTTGGTACCGGCGTTGTAAAAATCACTCCGGCACACGACCCGAACGACTATGAGGTTGGACGCCGCCACGACCTGCCAATCCTCAAGGTGATGAACGACGATGCCACCATGACCGCTGCCTGCGGCAAATATGCAGGCATGGAGCGCTATGAGGCAAGAAAAGCCATCGTGAAGGATTTGGAAGAGCAAGGCTATCTGCTGAAGGTGGAGGACCACACCCACAATGTAGGAACCTGCTACCGCTGCGGCACCACCGTTGAACCGATGGTTTCCAAACAGTGGTTCGTCAAGATGGAGCCGCTGGCAAAACCGGCAATCGACGTTGTCCGCAACGGACAGATCAAGCTCATCCCGGAGCGTATGGACAAGACCTACTATAACTGGATGGAAAACATCAAAGACTGGTGTATCTCCCGTCAGCTGTGGTGGGGTCATCGCATCCCGGCGTACTACTGCGAAAGCTGCGGAGAGGTCGTTGTTGCCAAGGAAGCTCCGTCTGTTTGTCCGAAGTGCGGCAGCACCCACCTGCATCAGGATGAGGACACCCTGGACACCTGGTTCAGCTCGGCACTGTGGCCGTTCTCTACTCTGGGCTGGCCAAACAACACCGAGGAGCTCAAATACTTCTACCCGACCAGCACCCTGGTCACCGGCTATGACATCATCTTCTTCTGGGTAGCCAGAATGATTTTCTCCGGTTTGGAACACATGGGCGACATCCCGTTCAACACCGTTTTGTTCCACGGTCTGGTTCGCGATGCCCAGGGCAGAAAGATGAGCAAATCGCTCGGCAACGGTATCGACCCGCTGGAAATCATCGACCAGTACGGTGCAGATGCGCTGCGCTTCACCCTTGCCACCGGCAATACACCGGGCAACGATATGCGCTTCAGCGATGAGAAGGTCATTGCCAGCCGCAACTTTGCCAACAAGATTTGGAACGCGTCCCGCTTTGTTCTGATGAACCTCAAGGATGAGCAGATGGATTTGGCTCTGCCGCTCGATCAGCTTGCCATCGAGGACAAATGGGTGCTGACCAAGTACAACACCCTGGTCAAAGAGGTCACCGATAACCTTGAGAAGTTTGAGCTGGGCATTGCAGTCAGCAAGCTGTACGACTTTATCTGGGATGTTTTCTGCGACTGGTATGTTGAGCTGGCAAAATCCCGCCTGTGGGAGGATGGAGCCGAAGCAGAGGTCGCCAGAAAGGTTCTGGTCTATGTGATGGGCAACACCCTCAAGCTGCTGCATCCGTTCATGCCGTTCATCACCGAGGAAATCTGGCAGGCGCTGCCGCATGAAGGCGAAAGCATCATGGTTTCCCAGTGGCCGGTTTATGAGGAAAGCCTCAACTTTGCAGCCGAGCAGGCAGAGTTTGAAAAGGTGATGGATGCCATCAAGGCAGTCCGCGCCCGCCGCAGCGAGATGAATGTACCTCCGTCCAAGAAGGCTACCCTGTACATCGAAACCGCTTCGCAGGAAATCTTTAATCTTTCCACCCCGTTCCTGACCCGTCTGGCATGGGCAGATGAGATTATCCTGAGCACACCGGATGACCCGAACGGCTGCGTTCAGGTCATCACCGACAGCGCAAAGGTTTATATGCCGCTGTCGCAGCTGGTGGACCGCGACAAGGAGATTGCCCGCTTGACCAAGGAGAAGCAGGCTTGTGAAAAGGACATTGCGTTCCTCTCCGGCAAGCTGAACAACCCCGGCTTTGTAGCAAAGGCTCCCGAAAAGGTCATCAACGACCAGAAAGCCAAGCTGGAAAAAGCACAGGAACTGCTGGCAAAGATTGAATCGAGCCTGGCAGCTTTCAACAACTAAACCGTGTAATTGTGGAAAAACAAGCGCCGGAACGCAGATGCGTTCCGGCGCTTTTGTGCTGTTTTAGAGACTAATTTTAAAGGAATATTCCTCTCCGTTGTACTCAAAGTCGCCCGAAAACCAGAGTCCACTGTTGTTGGAACGGACAGATCGGGTGAGCCGCAGGTCAGTTGCAAACTCATTGCCCTCAAAGGAGACGGGTTGCAGACCCTTGCCGTAGATTTGCGTGTTGCGCACGGTGATGTTTTCTGCCGTTTCGTAGGAGAGGGTGAGGCGGTGGATGCGCAAGCCGTTGCCCTGCTTTGTATAGTCGTAGGTAAAGACCCCCTTGATGATGCCCTCCTCCGGCAGGTCATAGGAGTAATCAGAAGGGAGAACGTAGAAGGCTCCCTTGCAGATGGTGTCCTCCTCAAACTCATAGACACGAACGCGGTGGGCGGGGAGAGCATTGTAGCGGGTTTCCACAAAAACAGTGTCCGGTTTGTCCGGATTGCCCGGTGTGTCATCAAAGACGGTCTCAAAGGAGAGTGGGTTGGTGTCGTAGTCCACTTGCTCCGCTTTGGAGCAGCCGCTTAGACAAAACAGCACAGCCAGCAGGAGAGCAACAGTACGAGTCCATTTTTTCAACATCATTTCACCTTGCCTTTCCGACAGATTTCAATGGTTTCTTTTCTTCACTTTATCATATTGCTTCATGCAATTCAATAGATATAGAAAAAATCAATCGGGGGAAAATACAGACCTTTTATCATATTTCCTCCTTGAGGATAGGGTTAGATGCGGGATGAAAAGGAGTATTCTTCACCTTTATAGGTAATCACACCGCGGAAAATCAGGTTGTTTCCAAGGTCGGTCACGATGGGGGACACACGGTCGAGGTCGGCGGTGATACCCTCACCCCGATGGCAGTTGGTTTTGAGTGGAAAGATAAAACCTAAAACATAAAACAGGAGGAACCTAAAAAGGTTCCTCCTGTTTTTATCTCTGTACCAGCAAGAAGGAAAATGTATACATGAAAATGTTAGAAATTTAGTTGAAATGATGATTTTACACGATGTTTATAGAAAATTGTAATTATATGGTTGAAATAAAAACAAAATATGCTATTATATAGCCAACAACTAAATGTTATACTGATACAGGAAACTTCATGAAATTTTATGAAGGTAAAAAAACATCATTCGAACATGATATAAATTGTGCTCCCGGCGATAGCGGTGCGCCTGTTTACAGAGATTATGGAGATGATTGGGTTGTACGTGGTATTCACTCGGGTGGCTTTATTGGTCAAGGTGGAGTTGCAAAAACTATAGACTCGAATGTATTGAATCTTATTAAGAAACATGAACAATAATAAAAATTTCCATGAGGAGGCTTAGCATGAAAAAAATCGTAAAGGGTATTGTTTATGTTGTTTTATCATTGATGCTGACTGTTCCATGTGCAGCTTATGGTATCGACGAAGGCGTTGAAATCACAGAATACCCATCACCGTATACAATAAGGGTAACTGATGAGAACAATAACCCAGTGCCTAATATTGAACTCATGGTGCTTAGTCCTGATGTTGCCAGACCATATTATGATTACAGCTCAGAGGTTACTGCCGGATATACCGATTTAAACGGACAAGCCACATTATGTCTTGCAGGCGACGGTTTACCGTTGTCGGTCATTATGTATGATGGCAAAGAAAAGGTGTGCGACTACTATCGTATGAACGAACTTCCAGAAAAGGATGGCATAAAACAAATAGTATGGGAACATGATTTTCCGTCTGAGCTGGGAAAAAAGACAGACAGCGGTGTGCAGATAAGGGTCGTAGACAAGGATGGAAAGGCTGTGCCGGGAATTGAAATTTCTGCCAAGAGTAAAGAACAGCTTTTGTATGCAGGCGATGATTATGAACCGTATAATATTTTCGGCGGCTACACAGAAAATGACGGCTGTTACTACAACTCTCAGGAGAGGGACGGCTCGGAGCTGAAACTTACACTGACACAAAAGCTGGACGGCAAAAAGATTATAAAACGCTATACCGTTTCCCCTGAAGCAGGAAAGAAAAATAGGTATAAAATGATATGGTAAAACAAGAGGAACCTAAAAAGGTTCCTCTTGTTTTACCATTCCCACAAAAAAGCCCTTAACTTTTTTAATTGCTAAAAGTTTGAGGTAGCGGTATAATAAGAGTGCAAACCTGTGAGGGCGGACCCTCGCTTAATTTTATAGAAATGAAAACGGAGGAAGATTATCATGCGCGCATACGAAAGACTATTGCACTATGTCAGCTTTGGCACCCAGTCCGACCACACATCCGAAACCGTTCCATCCACCGCAAGCCAGAAGGTGCTGGCTGCCGACCTGGTGGAGGAGATGAAGAAAATCGGCATTGCCGACGCCTTTGTGGATGACAAGGGCTATGTCTACGGCAGCATTCCTGCCACCAAGGGCAAGGAGGATAAACCGGTCATCGGCTTTATCGCTCACATGGACACCGCGGAGGATGCTTCCGGTGACAACATCCGGGCAAAGGTAGTCGAGTATAACGGCGGCGACATCCTGCTCAACGAAGAAAAGCAGATTTACCTGACCGAGAAGGAGTATCCTTCCATCAAAAAATATGTCGGTCAGCATCTGATGGTCACCGACGGCACCACCCTGCTGGGGGCAGACGACAAAGCCGGCGTAGCGGAGATTATGACGATGGCAGAGCAGCTGCTCAACGACCCGACCATCGAGCATGGAAAAATCTGCATCGGTTTTACCCCAGACGAGGAGATTGGACGCGGCGCCAACTACTTTGACGTCAAAGGCTTCGGCGCACAGTTTGCCTACACCGTCGACGGCGGCGAGCTGGGTGAGCTGGAATATGAAAACTTCAACGCAGGCTCTGCCAACGTGAAGGTCAACGGTCTGAGCATCCACCCGGGTTCTGCAAAGAACGCGATGCTCAACGCCTCCCTGCTGGCAATGGAGTTCCATCAGATGCTGCCGGTCGAGCAGAATCCGCGCTACACCGAAGGCTACGAGGGCTTCTTCCATCTGAGCGAGATGAAGGGTCATGTGGAGCAGGCGGAGCTGGACTACATCATCCGCGACCACGACGCTGCAAAATATGAGCAGAAAAAACAGGTGATGCAGGAAATTGCAGACTACCTCAACCACAAATACGGCGAAGGCACCTTTGTGCTGACCATCAGCGATTCCTACCGCAATATGAAGGAGATGGTACAGCCGCATATGCACCTGATTGACAACGCAAAGAAAGCATTTGCACAGTGCGGCGTAGAGGCGCAGACCGTTCCGATTCGCGGCGGCACAGACGGCGCAAGACTGTCCTACATGGGTCTGCCTTGTCCGAACCTGTCCACCGGCGGTCACAACTTCCACGGTCGCTTTGAATATATTCCAATCGAAGCGATGGACAAGATGGTAGAAACCCTGATCAACATTTCTAAAATCTATGCTGAATAATGGGGTATCGCACCTCGTTTTATGCACGAAGCTTTGTGGGGAAAATGGAAATTTTGCACCCGCAAGGCTGCCTTGAATAAAAAATTTTCGTCCACCTTTTTTAAAAGGTGGCGGGTGTTCAGCGGGCAGCGCCTGCTGGTCGACGGGAATTTTATTTTTGCTGCATATATACGAACGAATTCAATCACGCGGGAGGGATTGCTTTGGGCACTCCAAAAACAAATGCGATGCGGATTCTGGAAAAGGAAAAGATTTCCTACCAGATGCACACCTATGATGCTTCCGATGGGCAGATCGACGGCGCTGCCGTTGCCCGCAAGGTGGGGATGGACCCTGCCAAGGTGTTCAAAACGCTGGTGACCCAGGGACACAGCGGAAACTATTTTGTCTGTGTGTTGCCGGTGGAGCACGAGCTAAACTTAAAAAAGGCAGCCAAGGTGTTTGGAGAAAAATCGCTGGAGATGATTCCGGTTGCCAAAATCAATGCGGTCACCGGATACATCCGCGGCGGATGCTCCCCCATCGGGATGAAGAAAAGCTACCGGACGGTCTTTGACTGCTCGGCACAGCAGCAGGAAACGATGGTGGTCAGCGGGGGAAAGATTGGTTTTCAGATTGAAGCCAAGCCCGACGACCTGCTCAAAGCCTGCGGCGGTGTCTATGCGGAGATTTTGGCAGAGTAACAGAAGATGCACCACAGAAGGAGGAAATGGATGGAAGAGATTTGCAGACTGGGCAAGGAATCCCTGAAAGAAATCGTGGCATTTGACTGCCTTTGCTTTCCGAACGACTTTTGGCAGCAGGAAGACTGGGAGAATTTGCTGGAAGATGAATGTGCCATCTACTATGCTCTGCTGGACGGCGAGCAAATTGTCGCCGGGCTGTTTCTCTACAACTGGCAGGGAAAGCGGGACTATGTCAAAATCATGAGTCTTGCAGTCCATCCAAAGTACCGCAAGCAGGGCTTAGGAGAGCGGCTGCTGCGTCACGCCGAGCGGGAGATGAGGCAGCTTGGGATGACAAAGTTCTGCGGAGAAACCAGAGCGTCCAACAATGCCATGCAGCGGTTGTTTACAAGGTGTGGCTATCGGCTGGAGTGGGTGGAGGAAAATTACTATCAGTATCCCGACGAAAGTGCATACAAGTATATCCTGCAATAAGATGAGAAAAAGCAATAGGCGCAGACCAAACGGTCTGCGCCTATTTGTTATAGAAAAAGTTTTTGCAATGACTTATTTTTTAGCTTCCTTTGCCCAGCTGTCTTTAAGTCCGACAATCTGGTTAAAGACGCCTTCGTCCTTGCTGTCCTTGCAGAAGTAGCCGGTGCGGACAAACTGGAATTTGTCGCCCGATTTTGCCTCTGCCAGAGCCGGCTCCAGCTTGCAGTTGTGCAGCTCGGTCAGCGAGTTCGGGTTGAGGTAGTCCAGATAGTTGGTGCCTTCCGGTACGTCGTTGACATTTTCCAAGGTGAACAGGTAGTCATACAGACGAACGGTGGCATCGATGGCATATTTTGCGGATACCCAGTGGATGGTGCCTTTGATCTTTCTGCCGTCAGCCGGGTTGCCGTTGCCGGTTTCCAGGTCAGCGGTGCAATGCAGCTCGACGATGTTGCCCTGCTCGTCCTTGATGATTTCATTGCATTTTACAATGTAAGCGCCCATCAGACGAACCTCGCCGTCCGGTTTCATGCGGAAGAACTTCGGAGGCGGTACCTCGGCAAAGTCGTCGGCATCAATGTACAGTTCGCGGGTGAACGGAACCGCTCTGACACCGGCTTCCTCATTTTTCGGGATGTTTGGCAGCTCGAAGGTTTCTTCCTTGTCTTCCGGGTAGTTGGTGATGACCACCTTGATTGGGTGCAGGACAGCTACGCGGCGCTGTGCGGTGGTGTTCAGCTCGTCGCGGATGCAGTGTTCCAGCAGACCGATGTCAACGATGCTGTATGCTTTGGCTACGCCGGCTTTTTTAACAAATTCGTTGATAGCAGTCGGGGTGTAGCCGCGGCGGCGCAGACCACAGATAGTAGGCATTCTCGGGTCGTCCCAGCCGTCTACCTTTTTAGTTTCCACCAGCTCGCGCAGGTAGCGTTTGCTCATGACAGTGTGGGTGACGTTCAGGCGGGCAAACTCGTACTGATGCGGTTTGTGCTCAAAGCCGATGTTATCCACGACCCAGTCGTACAGCGGGCGGTGGTTCTCAAATTCGATGGAGCACAGCGAATGGGTGATGCCTTCAAGTGCGTCCTGAATCGGATGTGCATAGTCGTACAGCGGATAGATGCACCATTTGTCGCCCTGTCTGTGATGATGTGCGCGCACGATGCGGTAGATTGCCGGGTCGCGCAGGTTCATGTTCGGGGACGCCATGTCGATTTTAGCGCGCAGGGTGTGGCTGCCGTCCGGGAACTCGCCGTTCTTCATCCGCTCAAACAGGTCAAGGTTTTCCTCCACCGAGCGGTTGCGGTACGGGCTTTCCTTGCCGGGTTCGGTCAGGGTGCCGCGGTACTCGCGCATTTCGTCGGCGCTCAGGTCATCGACGTAAGCTTTGCCTTCACGGATGAGCTTGAGGGCAAATTCATAACATTGATCAAAGTAGTCCGAGCCGTAGTAGATGCCGCCGGTCGGCTCTGCACCCAGCCAGCGCAGGTCCTCTTCGATGGATTTTACATACTCGTCATCCTCGCGGACCGGGTTGGTGTCGTCAAAGCGCAGATTAAACAGACCGTGGTATTTCTGTGCAGTACCGGAGTTGATCCAGATGGCTTTTGCCGAACCGATGTGCAGGTAGCCGTTTGGTTCCGGTGGAAAACGGGTGTGGATTTCTTTTACACGACCCTCTGCCAGGTCGCTGTCGATAATATCATGGATAAAATTCGATACATTTTCGGTATCCAGGATTTTTTCATCAGCCATGAAAAGTCAGTCCTTTCAAAAATTGATAGCGGAAAAATTTATCGGTTGCTCAACAGTTCGATTGCCTGTGCAAGGCGCTGCTGGCAGACCTCCTCGCCCAGAATCTGCATCACGCTGCACAGGTCCGGGGAGTTGGTGCGTCCGGTGATGGCAAGGCGGATGACCTGACTGACATCGCCGACGTGACCTTTGTACTGGTCCGGGTTTTTCTTGTAATCCTTTGGTTTAGCAGCGAAGCCCAGCGATTCGCCCAGCTCGCGCACCTTGTTGAACCAGGTTTCTCCATCGTCCGCAGGGGAGTAGAGGGAGCGGTACTGGGTCAGGATGTCCAGTGCATCCTGGGTGCTGACATTTTCCGGGTACTCGCTGGCAGCGGTGAACAGCTCCTCATAGAAGAAGGCAACATAATCCTTGACCTCGCTCCAGATGGCGATGTCCTTTCTTGGCTTGGCGCCGCCGCGTCCGATGGCAAAAATGGCTTTTGCTTTCTGCTGGTCTGCGGTGAGCAGGGTGTACAGCTGCGGGTCAAAGTCTTTTGCCCATGCGGTGACCTCATCATATACCTGGTCTGCGCTCATCACCGAGATGGTGTTTTTGCTGACGTCCTTGAGCTTGTCGATGTCGAACAGCGAGCCGCTGTTGCCCATCTTTTTGGTGGTAAACTGGAAATCGCCCATCGGAGCGGTCGGGTTAGCAAGACGCCAGTCCTCGAAGTTGGAGTTTAACAGGGTCATCAGGTACTCCAGCACCGATGGCACCGGATAGCCCTCTGCATTGTAGAAGTCGAGCGCCAGCTCCGGGTCCTTTCTCTTGGAAAGCTTTCTTTTGGAGCCGCCGTCCATCTTCATCAGCTGAGCAGTGTGGACATATTTTGGAGCCTTCCAGCCCATCGTGCGGAACAGCTGGAGGTGGATATTCAAAGTAGCCAGCCACTCTTCGCCGCGGACAACGTGGGTGGTGCCCATGAAGTGGTCGTCGATGATGTGGGCAAAGTGGTAGGTCGGGATGCCGTCGGATTTGAGCAGCACGATGTCCTGATCGTTTTCCGGCAGCTCGATGTCACCCTTGACCAAATCGCGGTGAACAAAGCGTTTGTTCGGGTCGCCCGGGCTTCTGAAGCGCAGGACATACGGCTTGCCTGCCTGGATGTTTTCTTCGATCTCTTCCAGAGTCAGGTCGCGGCATTTTGCCCACTGACCGTAGTAGCCGAAGTTGATCTTCATCTCCTGCTGCTTTTCGCGCATGGCGGTCAGCTCTTCCTCGGTGCAGAAGCATGGGTAAGCCATTCCCTGTTCCACCAGCACCTTGGCAAAGGTTTGGTAGATTTTGGCGCGCTGGCGCTGGCGGTAAGGACCGTAGGCACCGTTGTCGCCCTCGATGGTGGCACCCTCATCAAAGTTTAAGCCGTAGTGGTTGAAGACGCGGATGATGGTTTCCACGCCGCCCTCTACTGCACGCTTGAGGTCGGTGTCCTCGATGCGCAGGAAGAAAACGCCGCCGCTCTGGTGAGCCAGACGTTCACTGACGATGGCGCTGAACAGGTTGCCTAAATGCATAAAGCCGGTTGGGCTGGGTGCGATTCGGGTGACCTTTGCGCCTTCCGGCAGGTTGCGCGGTGGGTACATCGCTTCGATGTCTGCCGGTGTGGTGGTAATATCTGGAAAAAGCAGTTGTGCAAGACGCTGGTAATCCATTTGTATAATCTCTCCTTTTATGAAAACGCCGCCTTTGGACAAGCCAAAACAGCATGGATTTATATAGATAAAATCGGGGATTTATAGATACTAGGATACCACAAAATCTGGATGAATAAAAGGGTTTTGCCCAAATTTACCCTTTTCTTCCACCAAAAAAGCGAAGGACTTTGCAGGAAGTCCTTCGCTTTGGTTTAAAAAATGGGAGAAGAGGGGGATTATTCCACCACGATCAAGTCTTTGGTGTAGCGGTTGAGCACCTCGCAGCCGTCCTCGGTGACCAGCACCAGGTCCTCAATGCGAACGCCAAAGTTTCCGGGCAGATAGATGCCGGGCTCGATGGAAAAGACCATGCCGGGACGGGCGATGGTTTCGCTTTCAGAGGATACCGGCGGACGCTCGTGCTCCTTCATGCCGATGCTGTGTCCGGTACGGTGGGTGAAGTATTCTCCATAGCCGGCATCTTCGATGACCTTGCGCGCTGCCAGGTCAAATTCCTTGAAAGCAACGCCCGGTTTGATGATGGCGATGGCAGCTTCGTTTGCACGGCGGACCGTTTCATAGACCTTGCGCTGTTCTTCGCTGACCGAGCGGTAGAAGATGGTGCGGGTCATATCGCACCAGTAGTGACCAAAAGGAGCGCCGATGTCCAGAACGATGCTGTCGCCCGGCTGCAAAACGGTGGAGTCGGCATCGTGGTGCGGGTCGGCTCCGTTTTTGCCCATGCCTACGATGGAAAATCCAAGAGAATTGCATCCGTGTTCCTTAAAGAAGTTTTCTACCTTGGTGGAAAGCTCGCGCTCGGTTGCGCCTTCGTGTACAGCATGGATGACCATATCCATGCAGGCGTCGTTGATGCGGGAAGCGTTGCGCATCAGCTCGCGCTCCTCTTCATCCTTGTACATGGTAGCCTGCTCGACCGGCAGCGAACCCATGACCGGCTGCACGTCGGGACGGTGCGCCATCAGACCAATCAGGAAGCGGCTGGGCCAGGTTTCGTCGATGCCCAGTTTGCCGGGCTGCACGCTCTGTGCCAGCTGGGCAACCGGATCGTCGCTGTCGGTGTGTTCCACCAGCTCCATCCCTTCCTGTGGCTGTACGCCAAACAGCTTGTTTCCAAAGAAGGTGACCTTGCCGCTGCTGTGGATGTACACCGCCATCATTCTCTCCAGCGGTGCGACCCAGATTCCGGTCAGATAGTAGACAGGTTCGGTTTCGGTGACAATGATCTGCTCCAGACCCGCTTTTTTCATGTTTTCCAAAACCTGCTGCAATCTTTTTTGATTCATATTAACATCCTCCCTTAAAATTTTATAGCCATAAACAGAAAAATTCTGTTGGTTGCCGTTTTGCAGTAGATGTACAAATGCTTCTATCTTCAAAATGTGGGGAAAGCATTTTCTTGTACACACAACCATTTCCTCCACATTATAGCACATCCATCCGCTGGATGCTATGATTTTTTGGGTGGATTTTCTAAATGCCGGAGATTTTTGCAGCAGATACTTGACAAATCTGCTGTTGTCCAATATAATTTGTAACTATTGATACTTTTGTAACTAAAGATACATTTTAGGAGGAAGAGGATGAAACAGAAGGTAAATGTTCGCAATTTGAGTTTGATGGCATTGTTTGCTGCGTTGACAGCGGTAGGAGCTTTTATCACCATACCGGTGCCGCCGGTTCCGTTTTCCTTGCAGATTTTTTTCGCAATTTTAGCAGGTGCGCTGTTAGGGTCGCGACAAGGTGCGATGAGCATTGTGATTTATCTGCTGCTGGGATTGTGCGGGCTGCCGGTCTTTACCAAGGGAGCGGGCTTGTCCTACCTACTTCAGCCGACCTTTGGTTATCTGCTGGGATTTGTTCCGGCAGCATGGCTGTGCGGAAAAATCATCGAAGTTCGAAAAAGCAGCAGCTTTCGAACGATGCTGGTGGCTTGTTTTTCGGCAGCAGGTGTGGATTTTGCCGTCGGGTGCGGATACTTTGCACTGATTACCAACCTTTGGCTGGGAAAGGGGATAAGTGCAGGAGCAATCTTCTATTCGACCTTTCTGATTTTTGTGCCGGCGGATACCCTGCTGATGGTCTTAGCAGCCTTTTTAGGCAGTCGCTTGCTGCCGATTCTGCGGCGGGAGCAGTTGATTTCCCATTGAGTTGTTTGCCTTGTATCTTTCCTCAAAAGGGAATATAATGAAGAAAAAGAGGGGAGAGATGAAGATGAAAATACAGCCGACCAATTTGACCGAGCCGCTGACAGCTGGAAATCTGCTGTATGACCTGGTGCAGATGCAGCAGCAGGACGAGGAGGAGTTGCACGGCGGCATCTACCGAAATCAGCTGCTGGAAGGGTTTGACGGCAGTGGCATCGAGTTTAAAAACTGTGTCTTTCACGGCTGCCAGTTTTCGCAGTGCTGTCTGGATAATCTTTCCCTCACCGATGTGCTGCTGGAAAATTGCAGCTTTTCTGCCTGCCGTTTGCAGGACCTTGCCGCCTGTCGGGTGACCCTGCGCGGGTGCAAGCTGATGGGTGTCGGGATGGCTCACTCTCTGCTTCGGGATGTGTCCTTCTTAGGGTGCAATCTGCGCTATGCAGCCATGGGAGGGAGCCGGTTGAGGGCGGTGCTGTTTGACGGGTGCAGCTTGCAGGAAAGCGATTGCAGCGAATGGAGATGGAAGGAAACAGCCTTTTCCGACTGTGACCTGCGCAAATCCCAGCTGCTGCACACCTCTTTGAATGGGATGGACCTGCGCAGCTGTGAGCTGGATGGGTTCCGTCTGGCACCTCAAGATTTAAAGGGAGCCATCGTCACACCGGAGCAGGCGATGATGCTGGCGGGTTTTTTGGGTGTTGTGATTCGGTAGCGGGTTTGATAACAAAAAGCAGCGGTTGCACAAAAGTGCAGCCGCTGCTTTTTATAAATTGTAGAAAAATTATTTGGTGCCGAAGATACGGTCGCCGCAGTCACCCAGACCAGGAACGATGTATTTATCGTCGTTGAGCTTTTCATCCAGAGCAGCGCAGTAAACCTGTACGTCAGGATGTGCTTCGGTCAGTGCGTTCAGACCTTCCGGTGCAGCGATGATGCACATGAATTTGATATTGGCAGCGCCGCTTTCCTTGAGCATCTGGATGGCAGCGACAGCAGAACCGCCGGTTGCCAGCATTGGGTCGAGAACGATGACCTCGCGCTCGTTGATGTCGGAAGGAAGTTTGCAGTAGTATTTGACCGGCTGCAGGGTCTGTGGGTCGCGGTACAGACCGATGTGACCGACCTTAGCAGCAGGAACCATCGACAGCACGCCGTCGAGCATACCGATACCGGCACGCAGGATTGGAACGAATGCCAGTTTTCTGCCGGCAATGACCTTGGTCTTTGCCAGAGCAACAGGAGTTTCGATTTCAACCTCTTTAAGCGGCAGGTCGCGGGTAGCTTCATAGCACATCAGCATGGATACCTCGCCGACCAGTTCGCGGAATTCCTTGGAACCGGTGTTTTTGTTTCTCAGCAGGGAAATCTTGTGCTGGATGAGTGGGTGATCAAAAATCATAGGAGTCATAATGATCGAATCCTTTCAGTTTTAATAAGATGAGGATAGGTCATGTGGCAATTCAACAAAATCGAACACCGAACCTATACCTCTATTTTACAACAAACGAGGTCAGAAGAAAATATTTTTTTCACCATTTTTTTCAGAAATGGGAAAATCGGCAATTTACTCAAAAAAGACGGGGAAATTGCGTTATTTGCCAAAGTTTTCTTCCAAAGCCAGAATTTTGTCCACCCTTCTCTGATGGCGTCCACCCTCAAAGCCGGTTTCCAGGAAGGCATCGACCATCATGCAGGCAAGTCCTGCGCCGACAACCCTGCCGCCAAAGCACAGAACGTTGGCGTTGTTGTGCAAACGGGTGTATTTTGCGCTGAAGCAGTCGGAGCAGCAGGCAGCGCGGATTCCCTTGACCTTGTTGGCAGCCATCGAGATGCCGATGCCGGTGCCGCAAATCAGGATGCCGATGTCACATTCGCCACTGGTGATTTTGTCACAGGCAGCCTTGGCAACGTCGGGATAATCCACCGAGTTTTCGTCGTAGCAGCCGACATCTACAAAGTCGACTCCTTTTTCTTCCAGATGTTTTTTGATTTCCTGTTTGAGCAGGAAACCGCCGTGGTCACTACCAATTACGAGCATAATGATACCCTCCGTCGTATTTAGATGATTGGATAAGATGGTGTAAAAATAGCTTTGCAAAAAGCAGGAGCAGTTACTGCTGCTTTTTCAGTTTGAGTTGAAGCTCCCGCTGTGCCTGCGGCAGCTTGAGATAGACAGGAACCAGCTGCTGGGCAGAGATGAGCGGCAGCTTCTGCTGGGTCACCTGGCGCCAGGCGGCAAGCCCGATGCCATAGGCGTGCTGGAGCAGAAGGTGCTTGCCCGGGAGCAAAAGTCGGTCAGCCAGCTGCGGGTCGATGGTCTGCATGGTGTCCTTTACCAGCTGCGCTCCGTCGCCCACCAGCGTGATGGGAGCCTGTTGGGAAAGAGGAATCAGCTGTTCGCACAGCTGGTCTGCCATCAGCGCACAGTCCTCGTGCATCCGCTGCATCTGCCGGTCGGCGTCGAACCAGGCGGTGTAGACCTGACCGCAGCGCGCATCCAGTGCAGGACAGATGATGCCGGTGCGGTCGGACAGGTTGTATGCCAGTCCTTCCAGTGCGGAAACGGCAGCGCAGGGCTTGTCCAGCACCTGCGCCATCCCTTTGACGGCAGCTACCCCGATGCGCAGACCGGTGAAGGAGCCGGGACCCACCGAAGCGGCAAACAAATCCACCTGCTGGATGGTCATGTGGCTGCACGACAGCAGCGATTCCACCATCGGCATGATGGTCTGGCTGTGGGTCAGGTGGGCATCGGTATAAAATTGAGCAATCGGTCGGTCGTCCTCGAGCAAAGCGCAGGAAGCGGCGGCAGCCGAGGTATCCATAGCAAAGATGATCAAGAAAAAGCTCCTCCTTATTTAGGGTCGGTCAATTTGAATCCGGCGCAGATCGGGGTCGTTTTCATCCTTTTGGATGGTAACGGTGATGGTGTTTGGCGGAAGGACCGCCTCGATGTTTTCGCTCCATTCGATGGCAAGGATGCCTCCGTAGTCCAGATAATCAAAAAATCCGGTGGAGTACAGGTCCTCATAGCTTTCCACCCGATACATATCGAAGTGATACAGGGCGTGTTCTCCGTTACCATATTGATGGACCAGAGCAAAGGTAGGGCTGGAAACGGGATCGTCCAGTCCCAGCCCACGGCAAAGCCCGCGGGTGAAGGCTGTTTTTCCTGCGCCCATCGGACCTTTATAGGCGATCACATCGCCGCTTTTTAAAGTCGAGGCAAACTCGGCGGCAATCTGTTCGGTCTGCTCGGGACTGTGGCTGATATAATTTTTCATGGATTTCCTTTCTTCCCAACCGGGCGGCAACCAAAAGGCAGGGAGGTCCCCGCCTTCGGAAACCTCCCTGAAAACTGCGTTAAAACAGACCGTGGATGTGACCGTCCTCATCAATGTCGATGCGGTAAGCCGCAGGGTCTTTGCCTAGACCGGGCATGGTCATGATGGTACCGGACAGAGCGACGATGAAGCCGGCGCCGGCAGAAAGTTTGACATCACGGATGTTGAGCTTGAATCCGGTTGGACGTCCAAGCTTGGAAGGGTCGTCGGACAGCGAGTACTGGGTCTTTGCCATGCAGATTGGCAGTTTGTCCTGTCCGAGCTTTTCGATATTGGCAATCGACTTGAGTGCCTCGGAGGAGTAAACAACGCTGTCTGCTCCGTAGATGTTCTTGGCGATGATGTCGATTTTTTCCTTGATTGGCAGCTCTACGTCGTACAGCGGTGCAAAGTTGGCAGGTTTTTCGCAGGCTTTTACCACCTTTTCTGCCAGAGCCACGCCGCCTTCGCCGCCTTTGGCGAATACATCGGAGAGAGCAAACTCGACGTCGTTTTCACGGCAGTAGTTTTCCAGCACAGCAATCTCCTCATCCGAGTCGGTCAGGAAATGGTTGATGGCAACAACGACCGGAACACCGAACTTCTTCATGTTTTCTACATGAGCGGCAAGGTTGCACAGACCGGCTTTGACAGCTTCCACGTTTGGCTGAGCGGTTTCTGCCTTTGGTACACCGCCGTTATATTTGAGTGCGCGCAGGGTGGCAACCACAACGATAGCCGATGGCTTGAGTCCTGCATAGCGGCACTTGATGTCCAGGAACTTTTCAGCGCCAAGGTCCGAGCCGAAGCCTGCCTCGGTGATGGTGTAGTCTGCCAGCTTCAGGGCAAGCTTGGTTGCACGAACCGAGTTGCAGCCGTGTGCGATGTTGGCAAATGGACCGCCGTGCATCAGAGCAGGGGTGTTTTCCAAAGTCTGTACCAGGTTTGGTTTGATGGCGTCTTTAAGCAGAACTGCCATCGCGCCGTTTACCTTGAGGTCTTTGGCGTAGACCGGTTTGTTGTCATAGGTGTAAGCGACCAGAATGTTGCCCAGACGCTCCTTGAGGTCCTGCATATCCGATGCAAGGCACAGGATTGCCATAACCTCGCTGGCAACGGTAATCTGGAAGCCGTCCTCACGCGGGATACCGTTTGCTTTTCCGCCCAGTCCGACGTTGACAAAGCGCAGTGCGCGGTCGTTCATGTCCATGCAGCGTTTGAAGAGAATGCGGCGCTGGTCGATATTCAGCTCGTTGCCCTGCTGCATATGGTTGTCCAAAATAGCGCACAGCAGGTTGTTGGCAGCGGTGATGGCGTGCATATCGCCGGTGAAGTGCAGGTTGATGTCCTCCATCGGAACGACCTGTGCATAGCCGCCGCCGGCAGCGCCGCCCTTGATGCCGAATACAGGACCCAGGGAAGGCTCGCGCAGAGCGATGATGGCTTTTTTGCCAATCTTCTGCATCGCCTGTCCAAGACCGACGGTTGTGGTGGTCTTGCCTTCACCCGCAGGAGTCGGGTTGATAGCGGTGACCAGGATCAATTTGCCGTCCGGCTGGTTTTCCAGACGTTTGGCAAGGTCGTCCGAAAGCTTTGCCTTGTAGTGACCGTACGGTTCCAGCTCCTCAGGACGGATACCGAGCGCACCGGCTACTTCGGTGATGGGCTTCATAGCACACTGCTGGGCGATTTCGATGTCTGTAAGCATGGGTAATTTCCTCCTTGGTGTCTTTGATGAAATAAAGATGCAGTGAAAACTCAAAAAGAGTGCGGAACAATACCGACTGACCAAAAGCGGATGTCCCGCGAAACTGCCGCAGGTATATGCATCCATCGGTCTGAAAACCGGTTCTGTCATATACTGGTATCCACAGTATACCATAATTTTGTGAAAGGTGGAAGAGAAATGCAGGCGAATATTTATAGATTTTAGCTTGAATCCCGACAGGTTTCATAATATAATAAGACTGTTCTGAGGGTCAAACAGCCGAAAAACGGGAACAGAAAGGCTTTTTTACAGATGATAAAAAATATTTTTTCTGCCATAGGCAGATATTTTAAACAGACCGACTGGCTGTTGCTGCTGTGCTGCACCGGTCTGTCGGTATTCAGCACCCTGCTGATTTACAGCCTGTACCAAAACGGGGAAATCGGCAGAATCAATACCGTTGTGGTGCAGCCGGCGATGGCGCTGTGCGGCATTGCTGCGGCAATCGTTCTTTCCAAAATTGACTACCACACGATGGCGCGGATGTGGAAGTTTCATACAGCAGTCTGCTACGGTTTGCTGCTGCTGCTTTTTCCCTTTGGAGTGCAGCGTGTCGAATGGGTAGACGACCGCAACTGGCTGCCTATCCCGTTTTTAGGGATTAACTTTCAGCCCTCCGAGCTGCTCAAGATTTCGTTTATTATCACCTTTGCTTATCATCTTTCCAAGGTAAAGGATACATTGAATCGTCCCAAACAGCTGCTGCTGCTTTTGCTGCACGGACTGCTGCCGGTTGCCATCATCCATTTGCAGGGAGATGACGGCACCGCGCTGGTCATGGCGGTCATCTTTGCAGCGATGCTGTTTACAGCGGGACTTTCCTGGAAGTACATCCTGCCGGTAGCGGCGATGATTCCGCCGGCAGCCATTGTGGCGTGGAATTTCCTGCTGGACGACGACAAAAAGAACCGTATCCTGGCGGTCATCGACCCGACGCTGGTGGAGGCGGCGGATTCCTGGCAGCAGCAGCGGGGACTGATTTCGATTGGCAACGGCGGGCTGTGGGGCAACGGTGTGTTCATGGAAACCGGACAGTTTCGCTATGTCCCTGAGGTGTACAACGACTTCATCTTTACCTACATCGGGGAAACGGTGGGCTTCATCGGTTGCTTGGCGGTGCTGCTGGTGCTGGCGTTTTTGTGCATCCGCATCCTGAGCAACGGTCTGCGCGCACCCGATGATTTGGGAAAATATATCTGCGTGGGAGTCTTTGCGATGATTGGCATTCAAATCATCATCAACATCGGAATGTGTCTGGGGATGATGCCGGTTATCGGTGTCACCTTGCCGTTTTTGTCCGCAGGCGGAACCTCGACCGGTACCCTCTACCTTGCCATCGGTGTGGTACTGAGCGTCTATGTCCACAGCGGCAAGGATAGGCTGTTTGGGTAATCACAGTTTGCGTATGGGAAGGCTCCGGCGATTGGTCGGAGCCTGATTTTTATTTTTTGCAAAACTTTTACATTTATCACTAAAAATATCGGGTGTTTGCTGGTAGGATATACCGTAGGCAAACCGGTCCGAATTAGAGGAGGCAGCAAAATGAAGCAGGACACCATAAGAGTGGGAGCTGTGATTGCCGCAGGAGGAATGGCACAGCGGATGCAGGGAGTGGACAAGCAGCTATTGGAGTTAAACGGAGTGCCGGTTTTAGTGCGTTCCATCCAGGCGCTGGCACAGGTCCGGTCGATTCAGGAGCTGGTGGTGGTAGCGCGGCAGGAGCAGTTTGCCCAGTTGCAAAGCTGGAAGGAGCAGTATCACCTGCCCGATTTTGTCCTCACCACCGGAGGTGCGACCCGACAGCAGTCGGTGCAGGCGGGGATCGCAAAGCTGTCCGAGCAGGTGGAATATTTTGTTATCCACGACGGAGCCAGACCCTTTGCCCAGCCGCAGATGATTGAACAGTGCATCCAGGCGGCGGTCGAATATGGAGCGGCAACGGCAGCGGTGCGTGTCAAGGACACCATCAAGCAGGCAGACGAAGAAGGCTTCATTGAACAGACACCAGACCGCAGCAGGCTGTATCTGACCCAGACACCGCAGGTGTTTGAGGCGGGACTATACCGCCGTGCAGTAAAGCAGGCGCAGCGGGAAGGACTGGATTTTACCGATGACTGCCAGCTGGTGGAGCACATCGGTCATGCGGTGAAGCTGTGTGAAGGAGATTACCGCAACATCAAGATTACTACGCCAGAGGACATTGCGGTGGCAAAGGCGATGGCAGGTCAGCAGGAGCAACAGGAGGAGAAGAGGATGGAGATTCGCACAGGACACGGGTACGACGTACACCGACTGACACAGGGGAGAAAGCTGATTTTGGGCGGGGTGGAAATCCCGTGGGAGAAAGGACTGTTGGGTCATTCGGATGCAGATGTGCTGGTACACGCAGTGATGGATGCCCTGCTGGGTGCAGCGGCACTGGGGGACATCGGCAGACATTTTCCCGACACCGACCCGCGCTATGCCGGAGCAGACAGCATCTGCCTGCTGAAGCAGGTGGTACTGCTGCTGAAGGGAAAGGGATATTCCATCTCCAACATCGATTGCACCATCATTGCACAAAGACCAAAGCTCAAGAACTATATCCCACAGATGGCAAAAAACATTGCCGATGCCTGCCAAATCGACACAGAACAGGTCAACGTCAAGGCGACCACCGAGGAGCAGCTGGGCTTTACCGGCAGCGGTGAAGGGATGAGCGCCCACAGCGTTTGTCTGATTACCCGAGGCTAGTCTAAAAAATACATTGCCGCAATGGGCGCGTGCATCCGGTTCCCTGCATAGAATGGAAGAGGACATTGTTTGTCCGATAATCAGAAAGGGGGAACGTCAGATGAACAAAGAATATTTATCGACCGATATACCGGTCAGCTCGCTGACCTATGCGCTCAAAGGGCAGAAGCTGCTGGAACAGAAGGGATTTCGTGCCTGGGCGGGCAGAGACCATGACCGCGTCCAGGGCTGTGGATACAAGCTGACGGTGAAGGGGGATGCACAGCGCGCAAAACAGCTGCTGCAATCGGGCGGCATCAAGCTGGCGCGCTCGACTCAGCCAAAGGCAGGTGAGGGGCGATGATCTATTTTGACAACGCTGCCACCACCTTCCCGAAGCCGGGCTGTGTGGTGCAGGCGGTGCAGCAGGCGATGCTGTACTATGGAGCCAATCCGGGCAGAGGAGGTCACGACCTTTCGATGCAGACCGGCAGGATGGTCCACCGCTGCCGCGAGCGGGCAGCTGCCCTGTTCGGCTGTCAGCCCGAGCAGGTGGTGTTCACCAAAAACTGCACCGAATCGCTCAATATCGTCATCAAGGGACTGGCGCAGCCGGGGGACCATTTCATCATCTCCGACCTGGAACACAACGCGGTCTACCGGGTGATGGAGCAGCTGCGGCGGCAGGGGATGATCGAATACAGCGTGGCTGCGGTGGAGGAAAACGAGCAGAAGACTGTCTGGAATTTTGAGCATCTGATTCGCCCGAACACCCGCATGATCGTCTGCACCCAGGCATCCAACGTCTTTGGAATGCGGGTGCCGGTGGAGCGCATCGGTGCAATGGCACGCTGCCGCGGCGTGATGATGACGGTGGACGCTGCGCAGAGCGCGGGATTGCTGCCGTTGGACCTCAGACGGCAGGCAATCGACTACCTGTGTCTGCCGGGTCACAAGGGATTGTACGGACCGGCAGGGACCGGACTGCTCATCGTCAACTGTCCGGTGCTGCCGCAGCCGCTGCTGTCCGGCGGAACGGGCAGCTTTTCGATGGAGCCGGTGATGCCCGACCTGCTGCCCGACCGGCTGGAGGGCGGGACGGTCAACACACCCGGAATCCTGGGACTGAGCGCCGGCATCTCCTTTGTGCTGCAAAACACGCCGCAGCGGCTGTATGAAAAGGAGATGCAGCTGTGTGCTTCTCTCTACGAGCAGCTGTGCGGGATTCGGGGCGTACAGCTGTATTCGCAGCCGCCGTGTATAGGAAAAAATCTGCCGGTGATTGCGCTGAATCTGGGAAATCTGGATTCGACTACGGCAGCAGAGTGTTTGAATGAAAAGGGGATTGCGGTGCGGGCAGGTTTTCACTGTGCGGCACTGGCACACCGCAAGATGCACACCGACCGAGACGGTGTGGTGCGGATGAGTCTGGGCGCCTTCAACACCCGCGCGCAGGCGGATGCCTGCTGTGCAGCGGTGCGGGCTATTTTATCGTAAAATTTGTGAGATTGTGTGAAAAGGGAAAAATGTTTGCGGGAAATTTTGTAGGAGCTGTTGGATTGCTGCACAAAATATGTTAAAATAAAATAAGGACAGCCACATCATCTTCCGGCGCTGCACGGCAGCGTCGGCAGCCAGAGGGGACAGGCTGTTGAACAACGAAAAAACAGGCAGAGAAGAGAAGGATGATGACGATGGTAAGTGAATGGAACCAGATCATCGGTACGGTAAAGGCAATCGGAATTTGGGATATTCTGGATATTGTGATTGTTGCCCTGCTGATCTATCAGGTGATCAAACTGATTCGGGAAACCAGAGCGATGCAACTGGCAAAGGGATTGATTTTGCTGCTGCTGTTATATTTTGTAGCATACAACTTAAATATGAAGACGGTGCGATTCATCATGCAGAATGTAGTGGCAACCGGTGTGCTGGCGTTGGTCATCGTCTTTCAGCCGGAGCTGCGCAGGATGCTTGAGCACGTGGCACAGACCAAGCTCAACAAGCTCAATATTTTTCAGTCCTCGCAGGATAAGGACAGCGAGCTGACCGGCGTCTGGAACGAGTCGATTTCGGTCATTGCCAACGCCTGCGAAACCCTTTCCAAAACCAAGACCGGTGCTCTGATTGTCTTTGAACGGCAGACCAAGCTGGGGGAAATCATCAAGACCGGAACTGTGGTGGATGCAACCCCGAGCAACGAGCTGATTGGCAACCTGTTTTTTGTCAACTCGCCGCTGCACGACGGCGCGATGATTATTCGAGACGGACGCATCTGCGCTTCGGGATGCTTCTTACCGCTGAGCCAGAACTATACCATCAGCAAGGAGATGGGCACCCGTCACCGCGCAGCGCTGGGCGTGAGTGAAAACTCGGATGCGGTGGTCGTGGTGGTTTCGGAGGAAACCGGGACCATTTCCATTGCAGAGGGCGGCGTCATCGAGCGGAATTTTACCATTCCACAGCTGGAAAAGCGTCTGCGCCATGAAATCCTTCACAAAAACGAGGAAGGTCAGCGCAAGCAGAGCAGCGTCAAGGCGCTGCTGCGCAAGGTCAAAAAGTAAGACGGCGGAGAGGATGATCTGTGGGTGAAAAAAGAATCTATTTTTGATAACAAAACCTTTTTGGTAGTGCTTTCGGTCGTCATGGCATTTTTGGCGTGGATTTTTGTGTCGCTCAACTCCAATGATACCAAAGGAAAGACCATCAGCGGCATTGCCATTGATATGCAGCAGGTGGACGAATCGATTGGCAAGCTGGGCTTGAGCACCATCTCAGCAGAGCAGCCGAAGGTGACCGTTCGGGTGGAGGGTGTAATTTATGACATCGGAAACCTGACCGCTTCGGATGTGCGGGTCTACCCGGATATTTCCAAGGTGACCACCGCAGGCGTACACACGGTGGAGCTCAAAGGAGAGGTGGAGGACGGCGACAAGAATATCAGCATCGAGTCCATCTCACCGGCCAGCATCCAAATCAAATTTGACAGCCTGGAAACCGTTACCATGGACATCAAAGCAAGGCTGTCCGGGTACAGCGCACCGGCAGACGATTATCTGATTCGCGATGTCAGCGTCAGCCCGTCCAGTGTGGAGCTGACCGGACCGGCAGAAGATATTGCAAGAATCAGCCAGTGCGTGGTGGAAAAGGACATCGACCAGGAGTTGACCAGCAGCTACAGTGAAACCCTTCCGATTCAATTTTTGGATGTGGACGGCAACGAACTGGATTTAAAATATGTGGTCAGCGATGTCACCGAAGCCAGAGTGACCATCCCAATCCTCAAGAAGAAGGTCGTTCCGGTTCGTCTGGATTTCATCAATGTGCCGGAGGGCTTCCCGGTCGGACAGCTGAGCTTCCATATTTCCAACGAGGAGATCGAGGTGGCAGGACCGGCGGAGGCAATCGACCGTTATAAGGAGATTCCACTGGGACAGATTGACCTGCGCACACTGGATATTGGCATGACAGAATCCTTTGCAGTCGAGCTGCCGACCGGATTTGTCAACACCCAGAATATCCAGAGCGTTCTGGTTCAGCTCAATTCGGAGGGAATGGTCAGCAAAAACTTTAACGTAAGCACCATTCTGATCAACAATGTGCCGCTCAACTATCAGGCGACCGCAACCACCCAGGAGATTCCGAATGTCAAGGTGGTGGGTCCGCAGTCGATTGTAGAGAATCTGGTAGCGGGCGACATCGTGGCAACGGTCGATCTGGAGGAAAGCTCGAGCATCGCTTCGGGACAGATTGAGCTGCCGGTCAAGATCTCCATTCCGAAAAAGGGTCTGGTCTGGGCAAGCGGCAGCTATAAGGCAATCATCTCCATCGCCGAGCAGAACGGCTCACAGACAACGACGGAGGATGAAACAGAACAGCCGCAGGAGCCGCAGTCGGAGCCAACCGAGCAACAGACAGAATAAAACGAAGATAGAGCAGGAAGCCCGCAGCCGTCTGCATGACAGCCCGCGGGCTTTTTGTCGGAAGAAAACAGGAAAGGCGGTCGGATATGGCGATCATTGTTTCGCAAGTCAAAACCAGATTGAAGGATGGCAGCAGCCATCAGCAGATCATCGAATCGGCAAGAAAAACAGCGCAGCTGCGCCCGGAACAGATTAAGCGCAGCTATCTCATCAAAAGCAGCGTGGACGCAAGACACCAGGAGAACATATTGCTGGTCAGCTCGGTGGGATTTGAGCTTCATACAGCGAAAGAAGAACAGCAGACGGTGGCACGGCTGCAAAGGACAAAGGCAGCTTCGTCGGTCAAATGGGAGGAAAAGCAGCCGCTGGAATTTGTGCAGGGTCAGAGCCCGATGGAGCATCCGCCGGTGGTAGTAGGCTTTGGTCCGGCAGGGATGTTTGCCGCCTTGACTCTTGCCCGTCTGGGTTACTGTCCTGTTGTGCTGGAGCGCGGCGCAGATGTGGACAGCCGGGTGCAGGCAGTGCAGGGCTTCTGGCAGCAAAGGCATTTGGATGTCAAAACCAACGTGCAGTTCGGCGAAGGGGGAGCCGGAACCTTTTCGGACGGCAAGCTGACCACCCGCATCAGCGACCCGCGGTGCGATTTTGTGCTGGAAGAGATGATCCGCCACGGCGCGCCGGAGGAGATACGTTACCGGCAGAAGCCGCACGTGGGGACCGACCTGCTGCGCGGGGTGGTCAAATCCATCCGAGAGGAAATCATCCGGCTGGGTGGACAGGTGTTGTTTGAAACCAAGATGGAGCGTGTGCTTTTGCGGCAGGGACGGGTGCAGGCGGTCAAGAGTAGCGCCGGAGAGATTCCGACACAGGTCTTGGTGCTGGCAATCGGTCACAGTGCGCGGGACACCTTCGAACAGCTGTGTGCCGACGGTGTATTTTTGGAGCCGAAGCCATTTTCGGTGGGTGTGCGCATCGAGCAGCGGCAGTCGGTAATCGATGCCGGACTGTACGGCAAGCAGGCGGGGCATCCGGCTCTGCCAAAGGGAGAGTATCAGCTTTCCTGGCGGGATGAGCAGGGCAGAGGGGTCTACACCTTCTGTATGTGTCCCGGAGGATATGTGGTGGCTTCCTCCTCGGAGGAGGAGACGGTGGTCACCAACGGAATGAGCGAATATGCCCGCGATGGAGAGAATGCCAACGCAGCGCTGGTGGTGTCGGTGGATGCTTCCGATTTTGGCAGCGGCGTGCTGGACGGCGTAGCGTTTCAGCGCAGATTGGAGCGGCAGGCGTTTGTGCTGGGCGGCAAGGATTACCGCGCACCGGCGCAGTCGGTCAAAAGCTATCTGGAGGCAGCTGCTCCCGACCTTTCGCAGGCTGCCACCGCACCCAGCTTTTCCTGCGGTGTGCGGGAAGCGGATCTGCACAGCCTGTTCCCGCAACCCATCAACCAGATGCTGGAGCAGGGACTGCGCCGCTTTAATCGCAGATTGCCGGGCTTTGCCGATGCCGATGCGGTGATGACCGGCGTGGAGACCAGAACCTCGTCGCCGGTGCGCATCACCCGCGATGCCCAGAGCTTTCAGGCGCTGGGGATGCAGGGACTGTACCCCTGTGGAGAGGGTGCAGGCTATGCGGGAGGCATTATGAGTGCCGCAGTGGACGGTGTTCGGATTGCCCAGCAGATTATCGGGCAGTATGCACCGGTCAAACAATAAAGCAGACAAAAAAGCCACCGGACCTTTAAAAGGTCCGGTGGCTTTTGCAATTTATTTTTTTATTTTAGCAATGGTCATGTCCACAGCTGCAATGCTCGTCTTCACATCCGCAGTGGTCATGTCCACAGCTGCAATGTTCGTCTTCACAACCGCAGGAATCCTCTTCCTCACAGCAAGCCTGATGCGGGTCATAGAAGATGCGGTGTTCGCTGTCGGGGATGTTCAGCTCCTCGCGCAGACGTTCCACCAGCTCTTCGGTGGCAAAGATGCCGTCCTGTGCCAGCAGCTGAGCAAGCTGTTCGTCGGTGTACGGCTCATCGGGCTGTTCTGTGCGCACGATGGCGGACAGCTGGGTGCGGATTGCCTCCATGCCCTCCTGCTGCGGCTGGTGTTCCCGTGCAACGAAGAATTTCATCGGGTACACGCCGAATGGAGATTGCAGGTATTTATGCTTGAGAACAGCGCTGACCAGCTCCACCGGCAGATGGACTGCCTCGGCAAGCTCCTGGATAGGCAGCAGCTTCATGTAGCGGGGACCGAAGCGGAAGAACGGTTCCTGTAATTTAATCAGCTCTTTGGTCACTTCGACCAACAAGTTGCCGCGTAAGGTGACCTCCTGCTCAAGAAGCTGTGCATCTGCGATCTTGTCCTCCAGATATTCCCGCTCTTCCCGGTGTTCCTCTCCGCGGGAACGGGCAAGCAGATTGCGGTAATCCTCGCTGATGCGAATCTGCGGGAGGGAGAAGTCGCTGAGGGCAACGTAATACTCGTTGACAAATTTAATCATCATTACGTCCGGCAGGATGTAGGAGGAACGGTCGTGGCTGCTGTACTGGGAGCCGGGTTTCGGGTTGAGCTGGCGGATGCGCAGCATTGCCTGCTCGATCTGCTGTTCCGATTGTCCAAACTGCTCTGCCAGCTGATGCACGTCGGCGCTGCCGGTCAGGTCGATTTCATCCAGCAGCCGTCTGGCGGTCTGGTCGTCCTCGTCCAGCTGCAAGCAAAGACATTCCTTCAGGCTGGTAGCGCCAACGCCCAGCGGCTCCAGATTTTGCAGGACAGACAGCGCTTCCTCAAATTCCGATTCACAGTAGCCCTCTTTGGCAAGGTCCTGCGCCTGTGCCAGCAGGTAGCCGTTTTCATCCAGGCAGCCTGCCAGGTAGATGGCGGCGCTGCGCACCCGTTCGGGCAGTTGCAGCACGCCGATTTGTTTGGTCAGATGCTGCTCCAGCGTTTCGTCGCTGCCGACGTTGAGCATGGCATAATCGGGCTGTTCCAGAGCGGGCAGTTCCATCTCCTTGTCAAAATAGCCCAAGCCTTCCTCAAAGTCGTTGGATTCCAGCCACTCGGCTTTGCGGGCGCGCATATCTTCATCGGTGTAGCCGGTCAGATTTTCCTCCAGCTCGATCACCGGATTTTCCAGCATCGCCTCATTCAGGTATTGGTTCAGATGCAGGGTATCCATTTTTAAGATTTTCAGCTGTCTGGGGCTGATAGTTTCTTTTCGGGCATCCATTATGATCAGTCACCTCTTGGCAATAAAATTAGATAGAAAAGCCTTGAAAATTTTGCCATAGATCGAATCAGGCTAAAATTTCAAATTCATTTATATTTATTATACCATACCTTTTCGGATGCGAAAATGATATTCAGGTTGTTTCATTAAAATAAACAAAAATCCTTTTTAAATATTAGCAAATTAAAGGATTCTCGGCGGCTGTTTTGGAAAATTTAATAGTTGAGGTCTATTTTTTCTAAGGAAAATCCGCTATAATGAAGCAATGTGTACAGCCGTTTGTACGGCAAAATCAGGAAAGGTGTGTCTAAAAAAGATGAAATGCAGTCATTGCGGCAGAGAGATTTCTGCCGAGCAACTGGAAGAAAATAAAGGACTTTGTCCGCACTGCGGCAAGCAGCCGGACGAGCAGCTAACCGGGCAACAGCCGCAGGAACAGCCGGAGCCAAACGAGAACGGGGATGCCCAACAGGAACAGCCACAAAAGCCGGTGAAAAAGCGCAGCCCACTGCCGTTTGTACTGGGTGCAATCGTGCTGGCAGCGGCAGCAGCGGCGGTCATCTGGCTGGCAGCAGGCGGCTCGCAGCAGACAGTCACCGCACAGGACCACAAAAATCCGACCGTGTTAGCCTACACCAGCGATGATGCCATCGGCTTTGCGAAAGGCGAAAAGATGATCGGGATGTACCTCAACGAGGCGCAGGATGAGGAGCAGCACCGGCAGGTTGCCAACGGACTGTCGCTGGCATCCCCTTACATCGGCAGCAAAAACTATGTGGAGCTGGACAACGGCGATGTGGTCTACCTGCCGATGACCTTTGAAACCACCGCAGAGATGGTGGGCGATTTGCGTGTGAAAAAGACGTCCGGCGAGGAGGAAATCCTGGACGAGGCTGCAAACCTAATCTATTGCAGCAACGGTCTGGCAGTTTACTACAACAAGTTGGACGAGGATGGAAAGCTACAGCAAATTCGTTACAAGGACGGTCAGCTCAGCCCGATGTCGGAGGTGGCAGGGAAGGAGAACATCGTTGTGGTCAAAGCCTCTGCGGACGACACTCTGTTGCAGGTGCTCCAGTTGGACGATGAACGCAACACCATCGGCGGCGGCTACCTGTACAACGGTCAGCTGCACCTGCTGGACAGCGAATACACTGTCTACAATATTTCCTCCAAAACCAAGGATGTCTTTGCCATCAAGATGGATGGCGAGGACGGTTTGGTGGAGCTGTACCGGGTCAGCAATCTGGAAACCGGCGAGTTGGAAAAGCTGGGAGGCAAAATCAGCGAAGCAATGCTGTACGGCGACGGTTCGGTGAGCTTTGTAGGCGACTGCGACCTTGCTTCCAACAAATATAACCCAATCGGCAGCCTGTATCTGTATGACCCAGCCACCGGTGCAGTCGAAAAGATGGCGGACAATGTAGCCGCTGTGCTGGAATCGACCGTCCGTTCGAGCGGCTGGCTCAATGAGAATGCCAAAGAGCTTGCCACCGGCGAGATGATGGGCAGCTCGGAGGAGGAAGACACCCTGTATGCAGGACAACTGCATTATATCGACGGACAGGGCAATCTGTGCGTGGTGGCAAAGGGCAGCGCAACAGTAGGGGACAGCGGTTTGCAGGGCTTTACCATCTTTGAGAATTTTTACAGTGTGAACGGCTATGCCATCAATTATGATATTGACTTTGCCAGCGCCACCGACAAGGCGCTTTATTGGAGTCTGGGCGACCAGCTCTACCGTTATCAGTTGGGCAGCATGCAGTCCCCACAAGTGCTGCCGCTGGACGAGTCGCTGGAGGATAAGGCTGGTAACGATGCACAGGTGGGCTATTTTGTCACCGGCAGCGGGGATGTCGTCGAAGAAACCGAGCAGAAGCTGGTGCTCAAAAACTTTGATGATGAAAGCAGCATCACCATTCTGGAAAATGTCGGTCAGCTCAATCTGATTGGCATGGACAACGATGGAGAGAATATCTATTTCATTTCGGAGGACAACAGCCTGTATGCAAAATCGCTGACCAGCCGCTCCAATCCAAAGCGCATTGCATCGGATGTGACACAGGCGGTTGCAACCAGCCATGGGCTGTATTTCCTGCAAAAATCGCAGCAGCAGCCGGTGGTAGGTCAATCCGGCGAGGAGCAGGAGGAGCAGACCGACCTGATGTTCCTGCAATATGGTCAGAAGAAGGCAAGCTGTCTGTTGGAGGATGTCAACAGCATTTCCACCATCTATCTGGCAGAATAAGAAAATCGGACAGGATAAGCAAAAGCCTTCGCTGCGTGTAGGAGCGAAGGCTTTTTGATTTGACAAGGAGGGTATGTTATGTCGAACCCAATCGGGATTTATCTTCACATCCCGTTTTGTATAAGCAAGTGCCCGTACTGTGATTTTTACTCGCTGCCCTACTGTGAGCAGAACGCACAGCAGTATGTCGGCGCCTTGCTGCACGCGCTGGACACCGCTCCCGGAAAGGGACGAGAGGTGGACAGCATCTACTTTGGCGGCGGGACACCGGTGCTGCTGGGCGGTGCGTTGCTGGAAATTTTGCAGGGAGTGTACCGAAACTTTTCGGTGCAGCCGGACTGCGAAGTGACACTGGAGGCGAACCCGGCGGCGATGACCCTGCAAACCCTGCGGCAGCTGCACGGGGGAGGATTCAACCGCATCTCGATGGGGGTGCAGTCGGCATCGGACCGGGAGTTGCAAACTTTGGGGCGGCGGCACAGCTTTGAGCAGGCGGTACAGAGCGTGCAGATGGCGCAGCAGGCGGGTTTTGAAAACGTATCGGTCGATTTGATGCTGGGGACACCGGGACAGGGACGGCAGTCGGTGGAGCATTTTGTCAGCACCTTTGCACAGCTGGGCGTGCAGCACATCTCCGGCTATCTGCTAAAGATAGAGCCGGGAACGGCATTTGCCAAAAATCAAATCGAGCGGCTTTGTCCCGACGAGGACCAGAGCGCACAACTGTATTTGGATACGGTCGAACTGATGGAGCGGCATGGATTTTTGCAGTATGAGATTTCCAATTTTGCCCTTCCCGGGCGGGAAAGCCGCCACAACCTGAAATACTGGCGGTGTCAGGAATATCTGGGAGCGGGACCGGCGGCACATTCCTTTTTGGATGGCAGGCGGTTTTACTTTCCGCGTGATCTTGCAGGATTTGTCAACGCATCCGACCCCTGGGAACAGGTGGTGCAGGACGGCAGCGGCGGAGATGCGCAGGAGCAGCTGATGATGCGCCTGCGCCTGCGGGAGGGCATCGACCTTGGGTGGTTTGCCCGCAGCTTTTCGCTGGAGCTGGAGCCGATGTACAAAAGGGCACAGTTTTTGCAAAAGCACGGGCTGCTCGAGCTGCAAAAGGGCAGGCTCTTTTTGACCCCGCAGGGCTTTTTGCTCTCCAACAGCGTCATCAGCGACCTGCTGGCAGAAATCTTTTAGGCAAGACCGAACAAAAACTTTGCACAACTTTTAACCGCTTGACACTTGTGCAATATGGTTAATTGTGATAGAATAAATGCAAACCTATGATATGGCGGAGGAGGAATGCTTTTATGAAAATTCTGGTTCTGGATGGATTTGCATTGAATCCGGGCGATTTGAGCTGGCAGGGAATCAGGGAGCTGGGAACGCTGGTCGTGTATGACCGTACTGAGCCCATCAGACTGCTCAACCGCATCGGCGATGCACAGGTTATTTTGGTCAATAAATGTCCGATTTCCAGAGAGACCATTGAGGCGTGCCCAAACCTCAAGCTGATTTGTGTGACAGCGACCGGCTACAATACCATCGACCTGGAGGCGGCAAAGGAGCATGGGGTGCTGGTGTGCAACGTTCCGACCTACGCCACCGAATCGGTTACCCAGCACGTGTTTGCGATGCTGCTGGCGGTGACCAACCGCATTTCGGAGCATGTGCAGTCGGTCAAAGCGGGTGACTGGCAGAAGGCACCTGATTTTTCCTACTGGAAGACACCTATCACCGAGATTGCTGGCATGACGATGGGCATTATTGGGACTGGACGCATCGGTATGAGCGTAGCCAAGGTGGCAAAGGCGTTTGGAATGCAGGTGCTGTGCTACAACGGCAACCACCCGCACCCGGAGAAAGAGGACGATCAGCTGCACTTTGTTTCCCGTGAGGAGCTTTTGGCAAATGCAGATGTTATCTCACTGCACTGCCCGTTGACAGAAGAAACCGACCAGATGATTTGCAAGGACAGCATTGCTAAGATGAAGCAGGGGGTCATCATCATCAACACCGCTCGCGGCAGAATCATCAATGACCTTGACCTTGCCAATGCGCTGGCAAGCGGCAAGGTGGGCTATGCCTGCATCGATGTGCTGGAGGAAGAGCCGCCGGTTCACAATTCTCCGCTGATTGAGCAGCCGCACTGTCTGGTGACACCGCACATCGCGTGGGCTCCTTTGCAGGCGCGCAAACGCTGTATGCAGATTGTCGAGGACAACATCCGCGCATTCCAGCAAGGACATCCGCAGAATGTGGTCAATCCGTAAATACAATAAAAAGGCACAGCAGAAATTTTCTGCTGTGCCTTTTCTTGTAGCGTTTGTAAAAGGATTCTTTGTCGTCAGGAAAGATGCTCGAGGGCATCGCTGTCGATGACGACATCGGTTTCCAGCCCCAGCGGATGATGCAGCAGCACTTCGCCGCGCGCCATCGGGCGGGTAATCTTCTCCTTTTTGATGAGGCGAATCAGGCGAAAAACCAGCTCGGTGGGGACGATGGAGGTGGTTTTGACCTCGACGCTGGGGACCTGCTCAAAGCAGGTGGAAGCGTGGTAGGTCACAATTTTGCCTTTGCCCTCCAGTTCCTCGCGGGCGTGCAGCTCTCCGCGGGCGCATTTGTTTCCTTGAACCAGGATGTCGCTGCCGTTTTGTTCGACGGTCAGCAGACAGCGGTTTTTACAGACCGGACAGGTCATCTGTACCATAGTGGGATACTCTCCTTGTTGTGCGATTTGATTTTACAGGTAGCGGCGGCGGTTGACGCGGCGGTATTTCTTGCGCCGCTTGTTCTGGATGATGTTGATGATGATGGCAAACAATACGACCAGCACCACAAACAGGAAGGCAAAGCGGAACCAGAAGTTCTGGAAAAACTGGCTGATTTTGTCCATCAGCACCAGCATCGGGCTTTCCTCTACGCTTTCAGCAGCAATCAGGTCGACCGAGCCCAGCTCGCTGCCGTACAAAATGAGCTTGAGGGTACCCATCTTGGCTCCCTTTTCAATCGGTGCGGTGACATAGTCATTTTCACCGATGCGCTCGCCGTTGTTGTTATAGGCGATGCGGCGGACGTTGGTGACATCGATGTTGTTGGGAATCAAAGCGGAGAAGGTCTGTGCGCTGACCAGCTGTAGGTGGTTTTTGCCGTCCTTGGCAAGGCGGACGTTGTTGATGCTGCTGACCTTGTCCCCTTTTTCCACGATGGTCTTTGCCTTGTAGGTGTCGAACACCCAGTCATAAAATTTTGCCGTCAGGACAAACGCCTGGTTTGGAGTGACATATCCGCCGGCTCCATCCAGATAGGGTGCACCCATCAGCACCAGCAGGTATTCGTAGCCGTCCTTCTGCGCGGTGGTGATTAAGCATCTGCCCGCTTCCTCCAGGGTACCGGTCTTGACACCGGTGATCTGCGGATAGTAAAAGCCCGAGCCTTCCACAATCATCTTGTTGGTCGAATCCCAGTGCAGGTTTTCCTGCTTGTTGGTCGGACCGGTGTCATAGCTTGGGGTGGACACAATCTTGCGGAAGGTTTCGTTTTGCAGGGCGTACTTGGTAATCAGGTACATATCATAGGCGGTGGAGTAGTGATTTTCGTTGAACAGACCGTTGGAGTTGACAAAGTTGGTGCCGGTGCAGCCAAGCTCCCGGGCTTTGTCGTTCATCATCTGCGCGAATTTTTCCAGTGAGCCGTCACCCATCTCATAGGCGAGCATGACGGCAGCTTCGTTGGCAGAGGGCAGCATGATGGCGTACAGCAGCTGTTCGACGGTCAGCGTTTCATTGAGCACAATGCCGCCGGTCGAAATACCGCCGCCGTAGGAAACGTTGATTTCATAAACATAGTTTTGCAGCTCGGCAGTGAAGGTCAGCTCCTGGCTCAGGTCGGGAAAATGCTCGAGGGTGAGGATGGCGGTCATAATCTTGGTCAGCGATGCGGGATATTTTTGCACATCGGCGTTGCGGGAATGAATGAGGGTATCGGTGGTCAGCTCCACCATATAGACCGCCAGATTCTGCATCAGTGGGTCGCTTTCGTCGATAAAGGGCACTGTGCCCTGTGAAACGTCCAGCTTTTGTGCGCCGGAGGCATAGTCGCTGTCGATGGCAGGTGTACTTGGGGCGGTGTCGCTGTCGCTTTGCTCAGGCTGCTTTTGTTCAACCTGCGCCTGGGCGGAAAACAGGTCGCCCAGAGGAGCGGCTGCGCTTTGGAGGGCAAAGGAGCCTACCATCAAACAGCAGAGCAGCAGGGCGGTCAATCGTTTCATCAAGTCATCTTCCTTTCTGGTCCGTTTGGGGAATGTATCGTTTTCTATCGTTTATGTAAAAAGAAAATAAGAACAATTCCATTATAATATATCCTCTGGGATTTGTAAAATCATTTTCCACACCAAAAAAATTTGCCGGTATTATTCATTTTCAGTTCATATTCCTTCTGGAAAAAAGAGGTGCTGTGTGGTAAGATAAGATAGAATTGACAGGGGGAATCAGGATGATTTATCTGACGGGAGATCTGCACGGCGATTTTGAGCGATTTCGCTCCAAAGAGATGAAGAAGCTCAAAAAGGGGGACACCCTGATCGTCTGCGGAGATTTCGGTTTTGTATGGGACGGCTCGAAGAAGGAGCAGTCGATCCTCAAAAAGCTGGGAAAGAGCAAATATCAAATTCTTTTTATCGAAGGAACACACGATAATCTCGACCTGCTCTCGCAGTATCCGCAGGAGGAATGGAACGGCGGCAAGGTGCGCAGAATCAGCGGTTCGCTGCTCAAGCTGGAGCGCGGAGAGGTGTTTGAGCTGGAGGGCAAGCGCTTTTTTGCCTTTGGCGGAGGCGAAAGCCCGGAGATGGAGCTGCGCGCAGCCGACGGGACCTGGTGGCAGCAGGAGCTGCCCAGCGTCGAGGAGGTGCAGCGGGCAAGGGAAAATCTGGCAGCCTGCCAGAATCGGGTCGATTTTATCGTGACCCACGAGTGCAGCTCGAAGGTACGCCACTTTATCGAAATGGATGAGGAGCACAGCAACCTGATGACCTACTTTTTTGACGAGGTGGGGGAGAAGGTGCAGTTTGACCGCTGGTATTTTGGCTGCTACCACATGGACAAGGTGATTCCACCGCGTTATCATGCGTTATTTTCCAAGGTAGTGGCACTGGAAGGGTAGATGATGGTGTTGGACAGAGGAAAGGATTGTGCCATGGAGCAAAAACAGGCAATCGAACAGAGGATTTCCCGGCGCAGCTTTTTGCAAACCCCCATCGAGCAGCAAATCCTTCGGCAGTTGCTCGAGGCAATCGAGGAGGTCAACGAAACAAGCGGGCTGACCGTTTCCTATCTGGAGGACGGGAGCGACGCTTTTGCCGGCTTTAAAAGCTATGGGATGTTTGACGGCGTGCGCGCGATGCTGGTGCTGAAAGGAAATCGGGAGCTTGCCTTTTTAAAGGAGAAGGTCGGCTACTACGGCGAGCAGCTGATTTTAAAGGCGACCGAGCTGGGACTGGGCAGCTGCTGGGTCGGAGGGACCTTCGACAGGCGCTCCGCTGTCTTTGAACCGTCACCGGAGGAAGAGATGGTTTGTGTGGTACCGATTGGAAAGGTTGCCCAGAGCAGCCGCAAGGAGCGGATGATCCGCGGAGTGATCCACCGCAAGAGCAAGACCATCGAGGAGATGGTCCGCGCCGACCGCCCGCTGTCCGAGGAGGAAAAGCAGGCGATGCAGCTGGTGCAGCTGGCGCCCACCGCCAAAAACACCCAGAAGCCGGTCTTTATCTTTGCAGGGGACAAAATCTATGCGGGAGTAGCGGATGATGAACCGTTTGACCTGGTGGACCTTGGTATCTGCAAGCTGCATTTTGAGATTGGGATGAAGCAGCTGTTCTTGCAGGGTCACTTTGAATTTGGCAACGGCAGCATCTATAAGAGAAGCTGATGTAATAAAAAATGTACAGGAGGACACCTTTATGTCTAGTTATGTAACCAAACCGACTCCGGGCGACACCGCCTGGTTTACCCATGACCGATTTGGTATGTTTATCCACTTTGGATTGTATTCGATGCCGGCGCGCCACGAGTGGGTCAAGACCCGCGAGCGCACACCGGAAGAAAAGTATGACCTGTATTTTAAGCACTTTGACCCGGACCTGTATGACCCGAAGGACTGGGCACGCCGCGCCAAAGCAGCCGGTATGCGCTATGCAGTGTTTACCACCAAGCACCACGAGGGCTTCTGCCTGTTCGACAGCCAGTACACCGATTACAAATGCACCAACACACCGGCGGGCAGAGATTTGACCCGCGAGTATGTGGATGCTTTCCGTGCAGAGGGAATCCATGTCGGCTTCTACTATTCGCTGATTGACTGGCATCACCCGGACTTCACCATCGACGTCAACCACCCGCGCCGCGATGACCCGGATGCCTGCCAGCAGAACGAGGGCAGGGATATGCACCGCTATGCCAAATATATGCGCGACCAGATCACCGAGCTGCTGACCAACTACGGAAAAATCGACATCCTGTGGCTGGACTTCTCCTACAGCCAGCGCCACGGCGAAGGAGACAAGGCATGGTTGGGCGGCAAGGGCAAGGATGATTGGGAATCGGAGGAGCTGATCCGCACCGCAAGAAACTTGCAGCCGCACATCATCATCGACAACCGCGCAGAGCTGGAGCAGGATCTGTGGACACCGGAGCAGTTCCAGCCGACCGACTGGTTCCGCCATCCAAAGACCGGTGAACTGGTGACATGGGAAGCCTGCCAGACCTTCTCCGGCTCCTGGGGTTACTACCGCGACGAGTTCACCTGGAAATCGCCGGAGATGTTGATTCGCATGCTCATCAACACCGTTTCCAACGGTGGCAACCTGATTATGAACGTGGGACCGACCGCCCGCGGTTATCTGGACCACCGCGCCGAGGAAGCGCTGGCAGTCTATGCCGACTGGATGAAGTACAACAGCCGCTCGATTTACGGCTGTACCAAGGCAGAGCCGGAATTCAAGACCCCGACCGACTGCCGCCTGACCCAGAGCGAGGACGGAAAACGCCTGTACATCCACCTGTACGCTTACCCGTTTGACAACATGAAGGTACAGGGACTGGCTGGCAAGGTGGAATATGCCCAGTTCCTGCACGACGGCAGCGAGGTCAAATTCACCGACGGAACGGTCGAGCTGCTCAGCGACGACAAGCAGGAGGACGATGAGACTGCAACCTTCTTCTACCTCCCGCACGTCAAACCAAATTCGCTGGTGCCGGTCATCGAGGTATTCTTAAAATAATCATACAGCTGTATCCGACCTGTGAGGCAACTTGCAGGTCGGATTTTTTATGTGGTTTTTGATTTGGGAAAACGCCGCTAGAAAGGGTGGTCGGTTTCGATTGGCTGAAACGCGAGCTACTCATTTCGATAAAAAAAGAGCCTGGAACGCGAACTGCGTCCAGACTCAGTCTGGTAGAAAGGGTGGTCGGTTTCGATTGGCTGAAACGCGAGCTACTCATTTCGATAAAAAAAGAGCCTGGAACGCGAACTGCGTCCAGACTCAGTCTGGTAGAAAGGGTGGTCGGTTTCGATTGGCTGAAACGCGAGCTACTCATTTCGATAAA
>ERZ1673746.473-NODE-473-length-45795-cov-15.564889_pt1 | contig 45795 bp, 35 predicted proteins | sample MGYA00580205_ERZ1673746 | MGnify/ENA primary metagenome ERZ1673746 (study PRJEB41218, sample SAMN15661771) | gut metagenome | host: Homo sapiens | place: Canada: London | collected 2015-08-20/2019-03-30 | study: EMG produced TPA metagenomics assembly of...
GGATGCTCGGCATCTTCGCCGTCATGGCGCTCATCACGCTGATCGTCATGCTCTTTACCAAGTTCAGCAAGTAACCGCCTAAACGTAGCAAGCCCTCCCGGCCGGGAGGGCTTGACTTTTTTGTGCGGTATGGTACAATCGTTTTGAGGGACGCTGCACAGACGGCAGGCGGTCGGCCACACCACCCGAAAGGGGGTGAGACCATGCGGATCACTTTACATATCGGTTCCTTTACGGTAACGATTATGATAAAGAAACGCGAAAACCGCCACTCGGCCAAGTGACGGTTTTCTTGAGTTTTCTCAACTAAACTAATTTCCTTGGGCCGACCGCTTGTCGCAGCGTCCCTTTCTGTTTTCATTATAGCCGCGGCGCGCGCGATTGTCAAGCGCGAAACGCGAAAACCGCCACTCTGCCAAGTGACGGTTTTCTAAAGATTCTTTAGCAAAAACCTGAACTGGGTCGACCGCTTGTCGCAACGTCCCTTGCTATCTTCATTATAATCCGGCGGGCGAAAATGTCAAGCCGGAAATTTTTTTGCCCTCGTTGCACATAAGCGGACACCAAACGGGCGAATCACTCTTACAAGTGATTCGAGGTGCTTTCGCCGTAAGAAAAAATCATAAAACCGGCGGAAATACGGGTCGAGGAAAACAGAAAAACGAGAAAACCAAATATTGATGCGCGAGCGGCGCGCAACGCAGACGCGCGAGATCAATGGACATGGCTCGACACGAGAAAAGCGAACGAAAAAATTGAATACGGACATAAGCGCGCGGGGCGGCGCGGGGCCGAAGCGGTCGGGCGGCAGGCGTTGGCGGAGAGAGCAGCTTCCGAAGCAAAATTTGTTCTAATTGCTGAACGTAAAACACAGGAGGAAGCATGACAAAAACCACCAACTATCAGCTCAACCAATGGGCAAAGCCCGACCGCGTGATGATGGACGACTTCAACGCCGACAACGCCAAGATCGACGCCGCGCTCAAGGCCAACGCCGACGCCATCGCGGAAACGGCGGCGGCCTGCGGCAACTGCCGCATCGTATACGGCAGCTATGTCGGAAACGGTCAATACGGCAGCAGCAATCCGAAAACACTGACGTTTGACGGCACACCGCTTTTCGTTGCCCTGTCCGGCAGATATCATTTCTTTGCCGTTAAGGGCTGCAGCTTTGTGCAAACCCTCTCCAGCCCGTCGCTGGCGGACCTCAGTCTCCCCTTAACATGGGGTGACCGCTCCGTATCGTGGTACAGCACCGAAAACGCGGACAAGCAGCAAAATCTTTCCGGCACAGATTACTTTTATATTGCCCTGCTGGCGGCAAACTAAAGCAAAGAAGGACCGCTCCCTTTCGGGAGCGGTCCTTCTTTATATGACTTAGCGCGATTGGTTGATGTTCAACCAATTAGGCCACGGTCACCAGCTTCTCGACAGTGCCGCAAACCAGCTTGTACTGACCACCAGCCAAACCGGTGACGGTCTGAGGAGCGGTATCCCACTTACTACCCGCAGCGATGTTGAAGGTCAGGGTCTTGAGAGTGGTCCAAGTACCAGCGTTGTTCAGGACCTGAAGGCTAACGGAAACCTTGGTGTTGGAGGTCACGTTATCGGAGCAGACAACATTGATTGCCTTAATCATGTTGGTATCAGCGGTAGCCTCAATGGTGCTCACAACAACAGCGGGGGTGCCCGGAGTAACTTCCTCAGCCTTATCAATGACCTTGATATAGACGTTGGTCAGAATGCCGTCATCGTCGGTCTTCACGAAGACCATATCGTCCTCGTCATAGGCGATCTCGTCGATGGTGCCGGCAACCAGCTTGCCGTCAACGTCAATGAAGTAGACCTCAACGTTCTTGGCATACGCATAGGACGCGCCGCCGAGCTTGATGACGTCGTTCTTGACGGAGTCGGTGCCATAGCGGTAAGCCATCTCACTACCGGCGACCACATTATCGCTGGTAACAGTAGAATAGGTGGCCGAATCGTCACTATCGATCAGGATACCCTTGCTGTTGTAGGAAGGACCATAGATCAGAGTGTCCTTGGTGAACGGGCTCTCGGTCTTGATGGTGGTAGCGGTGGTGTCACCGTTGACGAAGCAGTCATACTCATAGAAGTGACCCAGAGCATTGGTGTAGGAACGACCAGTGTAATTAGGAGCACCAGTGTGGCTGCTGTTGCCCTTGATGTAGATGATGTCCTTGTTGTTGCTGGAAACGGTGACATTCGTTCCGGCATCGTCGAGGACGAACACCACGGTAGCGGGATTGTTGCTGGTCTTGGCATCCATGAAGACGGACATGGTAGTGGTCTTGGTGTCAGCCAGCGTGATGGTGGGAACGTTGGCGAAGCCCTTGTAAGCGGCGGTGCTCTTCACCGTCGTGCCATCATCCTTCAGCGTAGCGACCAGGAAGACGGTCTCGGCGTCAGCGGCGTTGGTGGTCTGATTGCCAGCCGCAGCCGTGGTCAGGTTCACGTCCTTGATGTTGTTCACGAAGGTGTTCTTGCCGTTGGTGACCAGCTTGGTGCCGCCGGTAACGCCAGCGTCGGTGTCCGCAGCGTCGGAGACCAGAGCCAGCTCATAAACGTCATCGGTGCCGATGGTGTAGGAAACGATATCGTACTTGCTGACCTTGCCATTGGTGTAGGCGTTGAACTCGTCAACAGCAGGAGTAGCAGTAGGATTGATGGTCGGAGTCTGAGCAGCAGCAATAGCGACCTCAACGGTCTTGGTGCTGCCGTCGGTGAAGAGGAGCTTGGCCTTCTTGGTGGTGTTGAAATCACCAGCCTTGTTGCTGTAGTCCAGAACGACCGCATACTTGACGTCGGCATCCGCGTCAACGTACAGGACATAGCCGTTGGCATCCAGATAGATGGTCACGTCATCGCCCTTATCAACGGCGGCGACGGTGTCCTTCACGGTGAGGACGGACGCCTTGTTGGCGTCATACTTGGTGCCGCCAACGGTGACATTACCGGAGATGGTGTAGGTGCTCATAGCGCCGGTGACCTTCTCGGCCAGAGCCATGGACTGGATGCTGTTCTCGCCAGCCTTGTTGGAATAGGTGTAAGCGACGACATCGTTCTTCTTGAAGGACTCAGTCTCGAACTCCTTGCCGGCGCCGGGGCAGGCATAGCCGTCCATATCCTTGACCTTGACGTAAGCGTCCTTGGTGGTGGTGTCGGGATAAGCAGCGGTGACCTTGCCGATGTAGGTGTTGACCTCAACGAAAGTGATGGTCTCGGCATCGTCGTTATAATAGACGTTCAGCAGAACGCCGTTGCCGCCAACCTTGTCCTTGCTGCCCTTGACGATGTCGTAGGCAAAGGCGCCGGCATAATCGCCGTCAACATACTCGGTGACATTCTTCTTGGAGATACCGTCGGACAGACCGAGGTCGGAGTAGATGGTGCCGATCTTGGTGCCGGCAGTGTAGGTCAGGTCGGGCGTGTCGGCATAGGTGCCGATGGTCTCGGCCTTGAGCGTCCACTTGGTGGCGGGGCGCATAAAGGCGTCAGCGGTACTGTTCAGCTTGAGGTTGGAGAAGAGCTTCTCGCCGAGCTCAACGGTGTACTCATTGGAGTTGGTGAGCTGCGTCTTGCCAATGTTCTTCACCGTGCTGTCCTCAGCGACGGTAGCGGTGACATAGGTGGCCTTGGAGCCGCCGATGCCGATGACCGCACCGTTGATAGTGATGGTGGAACCCTTGGTGTCATACTCAACGGTGGGGGCCTTGAGGGCGTTGAGCATCATCTGAGCAGCCTGCTCACGGGTGATAACGTCGGTAGCCTTCACGGAATCCAGACCCTTGAGGAGCTTGGCGGAGGTCATCAGCTTGCTGGTGTTGATCTGCCAGTCAGCGCCGGTGAGGCCCTCGGAGTCGGCATCATAGCCGAGGCAGACGAGCAGCATCTTGCCGAACTGCAGAGCGGTCAGGGAACCGGTGGGGTTGAACTGACCGTTGCCGATGCCGGCGACGACGCCGGTGGTGGCGCAGTAGTCCACATAACCGGCAGACCAGCGATTGGCAGCCACGTCGGTGAACTTGTTGCCGCCGACGAGCGCGTCAGCGGACTTCTGACCGAGCTGGAGATAAGCGACCAGCTTGGCGGCCTGCTCACGGGTGAGGTTGGCCTTGGGGTCGAACTTGCCGTCGGAGCCTTCAAACACGCCGACAGCGCTCAGGACGTCCACAGCTTCCTTGAGGTCGATATCGGCCTTATCGGAATAAGCTGCGTTGCTGATGGTGACGAGGGACATGGACATGACCAGCGCCAGCACCAGAGCGAGTAACTTTTTCATATAATGTTACTCTCCTTTCTGAAATTTCCGTGTCCGGTTCTGCGGCATTGCATATTCTTCCGCGTTTCGGCTCGATTTTCTTTTGTTTATGCACGTCGGCTCGTTGAGGAGGGCGTCCGTCAAAATCCTGCCTTTGTGCAAAACGGAGAAAATGTTGCAAAAACGGGTCAAATAGGCGATATCGTACCCCCATACATTTTGGGAAATTTCAAAAACTTTCGCAGCAATGGCAGGTGTTTCGGGAATCGGCGCGAAAAAATGGGTAGACGGAAAGGTAGACGGCGACCCTCTCGGAAAACCAGCAAGCCCTTGCGCCCCAGGCGTTTCGGCGGGTAGACATCGGGTAGACATGGACGGTTTTGGGGCAGGCTGCCCGTCAAATGCAACAAAATCCGACGCTTTTAGCACTCTTAGAGCGAGAGTGCTAAAATTCATAGTCCGTTCACACAAATGCGTATCTTTGGACACAATTCCGGGGTAGACTCTGAGTCAAGAAAAGCAAAGGAAGACAAGCTCCCGAGGCTTTCCAAATCTCGAATTTTCGGAGGTATTCATTATGTTTGAACTGAGACCTTACCGCAACAATAACCACATGACCACCTATGACCCGTTCCGCGACATGGAGGCGCTGGAGCGCGCATTCTTCGGCAACCGCGACTTCCTCGGCGACGTCGGCACGTTCAAGACCGACATTCAGGACAAGGGCGACCATTACCTGCTCGAGGCCGATCTGCCCGGCATGAAGAAGGAGGACATTGCCATCGACATCGACGGCGACAACCTGACCATCAAGGCCGAGCGCAGGAACGAGCACGAGGAGAAGGACAAGAGCTACGTCCGCTGCGAGCGCAGCTACGGCAACTACGCGAGGAGCTTCGATATCTCCGGCATCAAGGCCGAGGGCATCAAGGCCAGCTACAACGACGGCGTGCTGAGCCTGACGCTGCCGAAGAAGGACGTCGAGGTCTCCGGCAGCCGGAGACTGGCGATCGAGTGAGATCTGCCGCCTGAGGGGCGGCGCGGGATTTGCCGCCTGACGGCGGTGCGACCAAAGGGGCCATTCTCTACCGTAGAGAATGGCCCCTTTGAAACCCCAAGAGAGCGCAAGGGGCAAGCCCCTTGACCCCGAACTGCTCATATTAAATTACCCTTTTGGCAACCGTATGTTTGACTTTTTCTTCTGAACGATCTGGTGTGCTTCTCTTTCTGCTCAGCCGCTGCTGCGGTGCTGGTACGAGCTGCTGTTAAAAATTTCTTCCGAAACCCCACCGCAGAGCGGCAGCGGCCGCAAGGAGCAAGCCAAATCGAAAGCGGCAATAAGAAACTGCACGCACTCCTTTGCGCAGCGCGTGCAGCATCAGCCTTGCAGAGGCGGGCAATGGCAGGTCAAGGGCGCAGCCCTTGCGGTCTTGGGGAATCGAAAGGGGGCCATTCTTTCGCTAAGAATGGCCCTCTTTCCTTATGTGCCGCGTGGGGTGCGGCGGGGTGAGGGGCGCGTTGCCGTTTGCCGTGCAACAAAAGGCCCCTGCGTGTCCCTCATTTAGAATCACTCGCAGCGGTGTAACAAAAATACGGGAATGTTACAGGTGAGTTACAAATCGGCCAAAGCGGTTGACGGGCAGAAAAGCCGGGTGTAATATGAGTATGCAATTGATGGTGGGCCAAGGTGAGTTCCCGGTTCAGTTACGGGAACGGCATGCCACGGTAAGTGGATCGAGAAACACCCGAAAACACCTGATTTTGCAACACAAATCCGCGAATGGGGATACGATATCGCCTATTTGACCCGTTTTTGCAACATTTTCTCCGTTTTGCACAAAGGCAGGATTTTGACGGACGCCCTCCTCAACGAGCCGACGTGCATAAACAAAAGAAAATCGAGCCGAAACGCGGAAGAATATGCAATGCCGCAGAACCGGACACGGAAATTTCAGAAAGGAGAGTAACATTATATGAAAAAGTTACTCGCTCTGGTGCTGGCGCTGGTCATGTCCATGTCCCTCGTCACCATCAGCAACGCAGCTTTCAAAGATGCCGACAAGATCGACTACAAGGAAGCTGTTGACGTCATGAACGCCGTTGGCGTGTTCATTGGCGATGAAAAGGGCAATTTCAATGCCAAGGAAAACCTGACCCGTGAGCAGGCCGCGAAGATCATCGCGTACCTCGAGCTCGGTGAGAAGGCCGCCGACGCCCTCGTGGGCGGCGCTACCTTTACCGACGTGGCCTCCACTCGCTGGTCCGCCGGCTTCGTCGGCTACTGCGTGAAGGCCGGCGTTGTCGCCGGTTACGACGGCAAGTTCGACCCCGCCGGTCAGCTGACCGCCCTGCAGTTCGGTAAGATGCTGCTCGTCGAGCTCGGCTACGATGCCAAGGCCGCCGGCATGGTCGGCGCTGACTGGGCCATCAACACCAGCAAGCTCATGGCCAAGGCCAAGCTGATGGACGGCATTGACGGTTCCGTCAACCAGGTCCTCACCCGTGAGAAGGCCGCTCAGATGTGCTTGAACGCCCTCGAGGCCCCCACTGTTGAGTACACCACCAAGGGCTCCTCCATCTCCGTCAACGGTGCTGAGATCAACCTCGGCGCTTCCGAGCCCTCCTACGTGACCAACACCATCGCCAAGGAGCAGACCATCTCCAGCGAGAAGCTGACCAACAACGGCGGCTACACCATCGAGCTGGGCGAGAAGCTCTACAAGAACCTCAAGAAGATCAGCACCACCGATGACTTCGGCCGTCCCGCCACCAAGTGGACCTGGACGTCCGAGTCCGTCGGCACCTATGCCGATGCGGCTGACCTGAGCTACACCAAGGCTGTCAAGGCCGGCGACATCTACAAGGATCTCAACCTGAGCGACACCGTCGCCGCCAAGAACGTTACCGTTTGGGTCAACGGCGAGCAGGTCAGCGCTGCTTCTCTCGACATCAAGAAGGGCTCCGAGACCAAGATCGGCGCGAAGCTCTATGATGACAAGAACGGCACCAACGGCAACGGCGTTCTGACCGAGGTCTTCTATGACGACGTGGCCGACACCATGGTCATTACCCAGATCGTCACCTACATCGGCGAAGTCGCCAAGACCGTCAAGGCCACCGACAAGCGCGATGCTTACGTTGTGATCACCGCCAAGACCGGCGACAACAACGCTTACACCATGCCCAAGGACAGCAAGGGCATCAAGGCCTCCCCGCTGGAGTTCGAGACCGACGAGACCTTCGCGGACGATACCTATGTTCTCTACACCTACAGCTTCAAGGCTGAGGCGGTCAAGTCCCTTGCCGCTGCCGAGAAGGTCGAGGGCTATGTCACCAAGACCATCAACAGCGCCAGTGACCTGGACAAGAACAACGGCATGACCATCAGCGGCACCGAGTACAAGATGTCTCTCGCCACCGCCGGTGAGGCGCTCGGCAACGTCTCCGTCAAGAACGACTACACCGTCTATCTGGATCAGTACGGCTACATCATCTATGTTGAGCAGGTTCAGGAGCTCGGCAGCTATGCCCTCGTCCTGGCGACCGCCAACAAGGGCAGCTTCATCGGCAACAAGGCTCAGCTCCTGCTGACCGACGGCACCGTGAAGTTCGTCGATACCGATGAGAACTATGCCAGCGGCACCAAGAAGATCCCCAACAACACCATCGTCACCTTCCGTGAGAACAGCGACAAGACCTACACCCTGCGTGCGGTCAAGACGACTCAGACCAACTCCAATGACAAGGAGTTCTCCATGACCAACGATCTCGCCGGCATCACGGTTGAGACCAACAAGATGGTCTATGCCAACAGCGCTTCTCAGTTCGTCGTTTCCGACAAGAAGGACTACACCTCCAACTATGCCAACATCGACGATTGGACGGCTTACACCGGCATCAAGAACGCGCCCACCGTTAAGAGCGCCTACGGCACCCCGGCGAGCTATGCCGACGTTGACGTTTACTATTACTGCAAGTCCGGCAGCATGGTCACCGTCATGTTCATCATCCCCAGCCAGAACGCTACTGTCATTGACGGCAGCAAGACCTCCCTGTACCTGTCTCAGAAGTCCAGGTCTGACCTGATCCACGACACCGACGGTGACTACTTCACCTACAACGCGGTCGTGGACGGCAAGATCGAGACCGTGAAGGTCGATGTTGATGCCAAGTGCGGCAGCACTACCGCTGACAAGCTCGACGGCCTGTATTCCGACTACACCGTCAGCAGCAAGGGCTACATCACCGGCCTGACCCAGTATGGCACCTACGATGGTACCTCCTCTGCCAAGGCTGCTCTGAACAGCGTTACCGGCATTGACAAGACCAGCAAGGAGTACACCGTTATCGTTGGCGGCAAGACCATCACCTGCGCCGATGACATGAAGGTCTTCTATGTCGATAAGAACGGCAACATCACCGAGTCCAGCTATGCCGCGATCTATCCCGACACCAACGACCTCGTTTACGCTGTCGTCGACAAGTACCTCGTCAAGACCCTCGTGATCTTCGAGGTCGAGGACAAGGGCGCTGCGTCCGGCAAGTTTGATCCTGCCAACCCGCAGAAGGCCTACATCGATGGCTACACCGTGGTCATCCCCAAGGTTGACGACAAGAAGGTCGACAACATTGCAAATGTCCTCGCTGACAACGGCTACACTGTGACCGGCCTGATGGGCGGCACTGTCATGGCCAACAAGAACGGCGTGACCTACTTCTTCACCGAGAGCAATCCCGAGTACTACACGCTGACCGTCAATGGCACTGTCGTTGAGTACATGGCGAAGGGCACTGCTTCCAAGATCTCCGAGAAGGAATTTGCTGCGAAGTACGACACCGACGGCACGGCTTACAAGTTCGTGAAGGGCGGCACGACCTACTTCCATGAGTATGTTCCCTCCAGCGCCAACGCAATGACCGATGGTACCGCTACCGTCGTTATCGAGACCGGTTATGTGACCGTGACCGATAACACCAGCGCTACGCTCACCGGCGTGACCGAATACAGCGGCACCAAGTATGCCAAGGTCAACAGCGATGTGACCGTCAAGTACGCTGCTGTTGCTGCGAACAGCTCTGTGACTCTGACCTACACGGTCGGTTCCGGTGCGGATCAGAAGATCACCAAGACCACCGGCAATGCTGCGGCTGATGTCACCTTCACCGTCAGCGGCGATAAGAATATCGTGCTGAAGGTCAAGAGCGTGGCTACGTCTTACGCCATCACTCTGCCCGCTGAGAAGACCACGAACGGCGTTACCGTCAAGTTCGAGGGTCCTGCGAAGGCTGTCGCCGGCCAGACTGTCACCGTGACTGCTAAGCTCACCGGCAAGGCTACTGGCGGTGACGCGGTCTTCACCCTGAGCGGCCACAACATCGATACCGCCTATGCTGGCACCTTTACTGGTGTGTCTAAATCTGCTGCCGGCCAGCTGACGGTTGCTAATAACACCGACCTCGGCGCTGCCGGCCTGGAGGTTACCTTCACCTTCACGATGCCCGCATCTGACGCGACCATCTCTATCGCCTAATTCCGCATATCAAAGCACATCCGTGCTGAGATAATAAAAGACCCGCTCCGAGAGGAGCGGGTCTTTTGTGTGCTTTATTCGGCCTCTAAGATCGCAAACATACCATATTGCGTGTCCTTATTATTGCCCATCCACGATTGAGAATTGTTTTCCGCGCTCCATGTGACGCTGTTTCCGTCGACCGTGCAGGGCAAGCCGGTTACCGAATTGCCGCCCAGCTGGCCCCATCCGTGGCCCTCTCTTGCGTTTATAACAGCAAGAAGCCATTGGGTGGGGCAGGTCAGAACGATCAGGATCGGCTTTGCGGGGAAAGTCCAGGTTTTCGTCAATTCCCCGTCTCCTGTGTAGCTGGTGGTGTAGAATCGGCAGTTGCGCGCCGCCAGCGCCGCGTCGATCTTGGCGTTGTCGGCGTTGAAATCGTCCATCATCACGCGGTCGGGCTTTGCCCATTGGTTGAGCTGGTAGTTGGTGGTTTTAGTCATGCTTTCCTCCTGTGTTTTACGCCCTGCAATCAGGGCAAGGTTTGTTTTCAAGCCGCCCCGCTGGGGGCGACCGATGGTGTATGATTCAGTTTTTCGTGTAAGATTCCGAAGTTTCCGCCGGTTTTATGATCTTTTCTTACGGCGAAAGCACCTCGAATCACTTGTAAGAGTGATTCGCCCGTTTGGTGTCCGCTTATGTGCAACGAGGGCAAAAAAATTTCCGGCTTGACATTTTCGCCCGCCGGATTATAATGAAGATAGAAAGGGACGCTGCTGTATCGGCAGTTAGCCCTCAAAAATCAACACAGGTTTATCTATGTTGACCGCTCGGGTGCTAGCCGGGCGGTCAACACGCTTTTGGGGCTATGTAGATCATGACCGCAAGGATCACGATGAAGCATATCGCGAAACGCAGGGCTCGCGCCCGGCGCCCGTTTCCCATCTGCATCACCCCCTTTCGCAAGGGAGTAGCTAACCGCCGCAATACAACAGCGTCCTTGAGACGATTGTACCATACCGCACAAAAAAGTCAAGCCCTCCCGGCCGGGAGGGCTTGCTTCATATTCCGCGCGGGACGCGCAGGCAGCGGTAGGTGCTGCTGTGCGCGTTGAGCGCCGGCTCGTCCGCCGGACGGGGCCACGCTCTTCCGAGCTGCTTCAAGATGCGGCAGGTCTTAGCGTGCGTCATGTCCATCATCTCCAGCACGCGCTCGTGGGGCGTGCGGTCATCCGACCGGTACGGCACAAAGGGTACCTGCGGCTCAGCCTTTTTCATGTCCTCACCTCCTCCCCTTTTGCGCCGCCAGACCGGCGCGGGGCACACATCCGTGCAACCGAAACGAAAAAATTCAAAAATAGATAACAAACCCTTGCGGTTCTGTGCTATAATCAGCACAAATATATCACCAAAGGAGATGCCGCTTTATGGCAAAGAAACAATTCAAGGCAGAATCCAAGCGTCTGCTCGACCTGATGATCAACTCCATCTACACCCACAAGGAGATCTTCCTGCGCGAGATCATCTCCAATGCGAGCGACGCCATCGACAAGCTCTGCTACCTCTCGCTGACCGACGATAAGGTCGGCCTTGACCGCGGCGATTTCAAAATCGAGATCACCGCAGATAAGGACGCGCGCACGCTGACCGTGAGCGACAACGGCATCGGCATGGACAAGGACGAGCTGGAGAACAACCTCGGCGTCATCGCCTCGTCCGGCTCGTACAAATTCCGTCAGGAGGCCGAGCAGAAGGAGGACATCGACATCATCGGTCAGTTCGGCGTGGGCTTCTACTCCGCGTTCATGGTCGCGGACGAGATCACGGTCGTCACGAAGAAGTACGGCGCGGAGACCGCCTACCGCTGGCAGTCCTCCGGCGCGGACGGCTACACCGTCGCCGAATGTGAGAAGGACAGCGTCGGCACCGACGTCATCATGCACCTCAAGGCGGACACGGACGAGGAGAAATATTCCGAGTACCTCGACGGCTATCGGCTCTATGAGCTGGTGAAAAAATATTCCGACTACATCCGCTACCCCATCCGTATGCTGCGCCCGACGCGCAGGGTCAAGGAGGGCAGTGACCCCGAAAAGCCCGAGTACGAGTATGTGGACGAGATGACGACGGTCAACTCCATGGTGCCGCTCTGGCAGCGTCCGCGCGGCGAGGTGACGGACGAGGAGTACGAGAAGTTCTACCAGTCCATCGCCCATGCCTTCGACAAGCCGCAGCGCGTCATCACCGCGAGCGTCGAGGGCGCCGTGACCTATAAGGCGCTGCTGTTCATTCCCTCGCAGCGGCCGATGGACTTCTACAGCGAGGGCTATGAAAAGGGCTTGCAGCTCTACTCCGCGGGCGTGATGATCATGGGTCACTGCGACGCGCTGCTGCCGGATTATCTGCGCTTCGTGCGCGGCGTGGTGGACTCCCCCGACCTGAGCCTGAACATCTCGCGCGAGCTGCTGCAGCACGACCGTCAGCTCAAGGTCATCGGGAACAGTCTGGAGAAGAAGCTCCGCGCCGACCTCGAAAAGCTGCTGCGCGACGACCGCGAGGGCTACGAAAAATTCTACGAGAACTTCGGCCGCGCCATCGGCTTCGGCATTGCCGGTCCTGACGGCGAGCGCCGCAAGGACGCCTTGCAGGACCTGCTGCTGTTCTATTCCTCGACGGAGAAGAAGCTCGTCACCCTGCGCGAGTACGTCGACCGGATGCCGGAGAGCCAGAAGTACATCTACTACGCCGCGGGCGAGAACGTCTCCGCCATTGACCACCTGCCGCAGACCGAGCTGCTGAAGGACAAGAACTACGAGATCCTCTACCTCACCGGTGAAACGGACGAATTCGTTCTGCAAATGCTGGGCAAGTATGCCGACAAGGAGTTCCGCTCCATCGTCGACGGCGAGCTGGACCTCGGCGACGAGGAGGAAAAGGTCCTCGACGAAAAGCCGGAGCTGATGCAGTTCGTCAAAGAGACGCTCGGCGATAAGATCAAGGAGGCCCGCGCTTCCCGCCGTCTCAAGACGCATCCCGTGTGCATGACTGCGGGCGAGGGCCTGAGCTTTGAGATGGAGAAATACTTCAAGAACTTCCAGATGCCCACCCCCGTCAAGGCCGACCGCATTCTGGAGCTGAACACCGACCATCCCGCCGTGCAGGCGATGGAGGCCGCCATGACCTCCGACCGCGCCAAGGCGGAGCTGTACGCGAAGATCCTCTACGATCAGGCGCTTCTCATCGCGGGCCTGCCGCTCGAGGACCCGAGCGAATACACCGATCTGGTCGCAGAGCTGATGAAATAAGGATCGCCCCGAAAACGCATTTTGGAGGACGCCGCTATGAAAAAGCTGTCCGCGCTGCTCCTGTCCCTGCTGCTCCTGCTCACCGCCTGTGGCACGCCCGCTACGCCGGGCGACGCCGTGACACTGCCGACGCCGAACGACGAGATCCTGGTCGAGGAGGGGCTGCGCGCCGAGGATCTGCCCGAGGTCTGCCGCCTGTGGTTCGACCTCGCCGAGACCTCGGGCGTGGCGGATAAGAGCAGCTCTCTCCCGCTTGCCTCCCGCGCCGACGAGGGCGCGTGCGATTACCTCGCCGTCCGCCTGCCGGACGGAACGTACACCAATCTCATTCAGGAGGGCAAGCTTGCCGATGAGGGCGTCACGCTTGCCGATTTCTCCGGTGGCAGGGCGAAGCAGGAGGGCTCCTACGGTCAGCTCGCGTGGAATGGCGAGCTGTACCACGCCTTCACCGTCTCCGCAGCAGACTGCACCCTCCCGAACCTCACCGCGCCGGACGGCGGCATCCTCCGTCTGAACATTTCCGGCGACTGTACCGTGGATGGCGGCGGCACAGAGTATGCCTGCTTCGAGGGCTTCGACTGCGTGCTCGTCACCGGCGACGGTACGCTGACGGTCTCCAATGCCGCCGCCCTCGACTGCGGCGGTGGGGACCTCCCCATTCCCTCGCTGGTGCTTGACGGCGATGTGACCCTGCGCTGCGGCGACATTCGCCTCGCCGCTCCGAATACAGTCGACGTGCCCGCGCTCGCCGTGCTCGGCGGCACGCTCTGCACCGATATGCTTTGGCTCAGCAACGGTATGCTCGTCAACGCCGGCGGCACGCTCAGCGTGCAGGGCTCCGTGCAGGAGCTGAAGCGCGCGGTGTTCCGCGGCGGCACGACACTCCTCGGCGCAGCCGAACAGAAGGCGGAATTCATCCTCTCCGGCGGCACGGCGCACCTTGCGGACGGTCTTGCCGAGGGCTCGACCGTCGAGGGCGGCGCGGGCGTTTTTTCCGCGCAGAGCTTTTCCGGCGCGGCGGTCAACGACTATGGCGCCGTCCTGTGGGACGGCGCGGACGACTCCGCTTACCGCAGCGTCTATGGCGCGGGCTATTACCCGACGGACTACAGCCTGGATTGGGCGGGCACGGTCCCCAGCGCGGTGTGGGATGCGCTGAACGCCGAAAACCCTTATGAAAACGACTGGTTCGCCGGTACGCTGACGTTGGAGAACGCTTACGCGCCCGAACTGCTGCCGTGGGGCGGAGCGCACCTGCGTGTCCTCGGTGAAAACACAGTCGACGGGACTCTCGGCGGCACGGGTCTGCTCTTCACGGGCGGCGGTTCGCTCGCCGCAGGCGAGCTGAATGTTTGGGCATGGGGCAGCGTCCGTGCGCCCCTCCTCGCCGTGCGGGACGGCGCGGACGTCCGCTGCGGCGCGCTGCACATGGGCAGCAATGTCGAGGAGAAGGGCACGCTGCTCGTGGAGAGCGGCAGCCTAACGGTGGGCGGTGAATTCTGGCTGCAAAATGCCGCGCTCACCGTCACCGGCGGCGAGCTGACGCTTGCAGGCGACGCGAGCATCGACCGCGGCGAGGTGCATATCTCCGGCGGCACCGTCTCGTTTGAGCACGGGCTGTGGCTCGGTGAGGGTGACATCGTCATCACCGGCGGCACCGTTATCGTTCCCGGCGGAGAAGCGGGTCTGACCGCCGAAAACGGCAAGGTCACCATCTCCGGCGGCGCCGTCCGCGAGCCGTGACCGCATAAGAGAAAAGAGGCGCGAGCCGACGGCTCGCGTCTCTTTTTGTCGATTTTTGGCGACAAACCGTATAATTTGTAAGCGATAATACATTTTGTATTCATATTTTCAGCCACGTCACCGCCAGATGCACGGCAAAGCAGACCGTCATGCCCACCGCCGTTGGCAGCGCGACGCCGACGAGCGTCCATTTCAGGCTCTTCGATTCCCGCGCGAGCGTGAGCGTGGTCGTGCCGCAGGGGAAGTGGAACAGCGAGAAGAGCAGCATACAAAGCGCGGTCGTTCCCGTCCAGCCGTTCGCCAGCAGCATGGTCTTGAGCTCCGCGAGCGACGCGCCGTCCACCAGCGTTCCCGCCGAGGAGTAGCCCATGAGCAGGATCGGCAGCACGATCTCATTCGCCGGAAAGCCGAGCAGGAAGGCGAGCAGGATCATGCCGTCCAGCCCCAGCGCGCGCCCCAGCGGATCGAGCGCCGCCGCGCCGTGCGCGAGCAGCGTCGTGCCGCCCACGGTGCAGTTCCCCATCAGATAGATGAGCAGGCCCGCAGGCGCGGCGACCGTCACCGCGCGGCCGAGGACGAATACCGTCCGATCCAGAAGCGAGCGCACCAGCACCTGCCCCACGCGCGGACGGCGGTAGGGCGGCAGCTCGAGGGAGAAGGCGGAGCTTTCTCCCCGCAGCAGCGTGGCGGACAGCAGGCGTGAGACGAGCAGCGTCACGCACACGGAGAGCACCAGCGCCGCGAGCAGTCCTGCGCTTGCACCGAGCATGGCTTCTCCGGAAAGGAACGCGGTCAAAAGCGTGATGAGCAGCGGAAAGCGCCCGTTGCACGGCACAAGGCTGTTCGTCAGCATCGCGATGAGCCGCTCGCGCGGCGAGTCGATGATGCGGCAGCCCGTCACGCCGCAGGCGTTGCAGCCGAGACCCATGCACATCGTCAGGCTCTGCCGCCCGTGCGCCCCGGCGCGGGCGAAGCAGCGGTCGAGCACGAACGCCACGCGCGGCAGATAGCCCACGTCCTCGAGCAGCGTAAAGAGCGGAAAGAAGATCGCCATCGGCGGCAGCATTACCGATACGACCCACGCAAGCGTGCGGTACATTCCGTCCACCAGCGCGCCGCGCCAGAACGGCGGCAGGAAGGCGAGAAGCTCCCGCAGCGGCTCCTGCGCCGAGAACAGCGCCCGTGAGAGCAGCTGCGACGGCACATTCGCGCCCTCGACCGTCAGCCATAAGATCGCCCCGAAGAGCGCGAGCATCACGGGGATGCCCGTCGCGCGGGAGGTAAGCAGGCGGTCGAGCCGCCGGTCACGCCGCTGCGCGGCGGTCTCGTCCCGCCGCTCACACAGCCGCACCAGCGCCGTAGCGTGGGCGGAGAGCGCACCCACCAGCGCGTCGCGCAGGGCGTCGCCGGTCAGCTCCCCCAGCTCGGCGCGGGCGCGGACGCAGACCTCCCCGATGCGCTCCGCCGCCAGGGCAGGCAGATCAGCGCCGAAGCGGGCGAAGAACAGAGCGTCGTCCTCCAGCAGCCGCAGCGCGTAGAAGCGGCTCTGCTCCCGCGCGAACGGCGCGAGCGCCGGCTCCAGCACGCGCACCGCGCGCTCGACCGCGCGGGGATATTCGACCGCCGTCTCTTTCCGCTGAGGCTTTTCGCGGACGGCGGCGGCCAGCGCCGCATGCAGTTCGTCCAGCCCCTCTCCGCAGCTCGCTGCTGTGCCGACGACCGGCACGCCGAGCGCGCGGGAGAGCGCGGGCAGGTCGAGCACGATGCCCTTCTTTGCCGCTTCGTCCAACAGATTCACGCACACGACCGCAGGAACATCCGCCGCCTCGAGGGTTTGCAGCACAAGGTTCAGGCTCCGCTCCAGACAGGTCGCATCCGCCAAAATGAGCACGGCCTCCGCCTCGCCGGAGCAGAGATAGTCCCGCGCGATCTCCTCCTCGGCGGAGTTGGGAAACAGCGAGTACGTCCCCGGCAGATCGACGAGCGTGAAGCGCTCGCCGCCGTATGTAAGATCGCCGCGCGCCGCGGCGACGGTTTTCCCCGGCCAGTTGCCCGTGTGCTGCCGCAGCCCGGTGAGGGCGTTGAACACGGTGGATTTTCCCACGTTCGGGTTTCCCGCCAGAGCAATGATATGCGCCTCGTTCGGCATGGGGCGATCCCTCCTGAAAAATCAAAGCATTTCGATCTGCACGCCGCCCGCGTCCTCGCGCCGCAGCGCGATAACCGCGCCGCGCACACCGTAGGCGACCGGGTCGCTCCACGGGGAAACGTGCAGGGCGCGGACGCACGAGCCCGGCACGAAGCCGAGGTCGAGCATCCGGCGGCGCTGTGCACCGGTGGAGCGCAGCGCCGTCACTACGGCGCTCGCGCCGACCGGCAGCGCGTCAAGTGTCATCCGCATCGGGGCCACTTCCTCTCCCTTTGTCAGGGTATGCGCGAGGCCGTGCGGTGGTGCGGAGCCGAAAAAACAGCTGCCCCGAAGGGCAGCCGTCCGGCATGGTCTGTTTGATTGTCTGTCGGGGCACTACACCTGAGGGTCCCAGGAGATGCTGTTTTCCCCGACGCGGATGTCTGTGGCAAGACAGATGCTGCGGCTCTCCGTCCCGTTCGTCACGGTGGCGGAAAGCGTAACGCCGTCGTACTGCGAAACATTCAAAAGCCGCACGGTGCAGATGCCGCCGTCCGTTGTCATTTCAACGGAGGTCAGACCGTTGTTGTCCGGCGCGCAGCTCGCCGACCACTCGTAGCCCTCGCCGCTGACGCTGGGGACAAAGCGGAATACCAACGCAATACCATCGATGTCGAGCGTCAGCCCGCTGATGGTGATCGTGTCCGGCAGGGGTGCGGGCGTCGTTATTTCATTGCTCGGTGCCTTGCTGTTTTGGAGTGAACGGTATCCCGACAGCATGGTCAGCACGCCGCAAATCAGCACCAGTATGCCTACGACGCAGCGCAGAGATCTGTTCTGCTTTGCGATCCTCCGGATCTCCTCCGCAAAGGCTTCTCTCTCGGCAGCATCCCCCGCGAAAGCCGTTGCGGGTACCTCGCCGCATAAAGCCGCTTCGCGGCCGCACAGCTCGTCCGTGCTCACGCCCAGCTCGTCGGCGAGCGCCGCGAGCTTATAGAGGTCGGGGAGCGATTCCCCTGTCTCCCACTTGCTCACCGCCTGCCGCGAGATGCTCAGCCTTGCCGCCAGCTCCTCCTGCGTCATACCGCGCGCCTTGCGCGCACGGATCAGATTTTCCTGAAAGCTCACCGCCGCTCTCCTTTCTGTTTTCTGTCCCCATCGTAGCGCATTCTGCGGTGGCAGGCAAGAAAAGCTCTCGGGATTTGCGCAACGGACGGTTGCATCAGCCGTTTTTCGCGGCCCTTTCGGCGCGTTTGAGCTTGTAGAGCTCCTCGGCAGCGAGCCGCGTCTTGGCGACCACATCGCCCTTTCCCTGCGGGAAGCAGTAGTAGAGCACGTCGCGGTCGCCGATGCAGATCATGTCGCCCAGCTCATACCAGAAGTAGTCAGCGTAGAGACTGTAGCTGGTCTCGGGCTTCTGCGTGAAGTCCAATTTTCCGCCGCAGCCCGTGAGGCGGAAGCCGTTCACATCGTGGCGCAGGCGGCCCTCGCCGACGCGGCAGATCTGCCGGAAGTTGACCATCACGCAGATGCTCACCGGAGCGTCGAGCAGATAGCTGCCCTGCTCCAGCTCCTCGCGCACGCACGCGCGTTCCCACGCATACCAGTCGGGAACATGGGTGAATTTCGTCTCAGCGTTCTCACATTCGAGCGCGCCCAGCTCCGTCAGGCGGTAGCGCACGCCGCAGTCGCGGCAGATAAGCTCCGTGCCGCGGCCCTCCGTTTCGCCCTCGGTGCCGCAGTGCGGGCATTTGTAGAGCACGCGGTTGAGACCGTCGGCGCGGAACGGCTCGTTCACGACGATGCCATTTTCCTGCTGCCAGCGGAAGTTATCAAAGGAAAATTCATCCGCGAGCAGCGCGTTGATCTCGTCCGCGCTCTTCTCCGCGGCCTCCTCGGGCGAGAGCAGATAGCGCAGTTCCGCGGAGACATTGACCCTGCGGTTCTGCAGTCCGTTGTAGAGCGGGTCGCGCGCGAACGCGCCGCAGGTACGCAGCAGCACGATCGGCACGCCGAGCGCCTTGACGCACTTGCCGAGGCTCTCCGGCAGCGGCGTGGCCGTGCCGTCGAAGCTGTAGCTCGCCTCGGGATAGAGGAGGATGGAGCTTTTGAGCTTCTTCACCGCGTAGAGCATATCGCGCACGAGTGCGGTGTCCGGCTGAAACTTCCGCGTGGGGATGCAGCCGAGCGCGCGCATCAGTCCCGCCTTGCCCACAAAGCCGTCCGACGTGCAGACGATGTTGAAGGGGCGCGGGTAGAGCACCGCCGCAGTGATCTTCAGGTCCAAAAAGCAGGAGTGATTCATCAGAACGAGACAGGGCTCGTCAGGGCCGAGCCGCTCCATGCCCACGCGGTCACAGCGAAAATGCGTCGCGCGCAGGTCAGGCGCGGACAGCGCGCGCAGGAGCGCGCGGAACAGCATGGACGGACGGCGCGGCGGCGTGTGCTTTTCTCTCGGCTGCGCAAGCGCCTGCTCGTAGGGCATATCCACGACCTTGATCTTCATGGCGGACCTCCTGCAAGGGGATTTATATTTCCTCAACAGGATACCATGAACAAGGGCGCAATGCAATCCAAAATCAGGCGCGGGCGAGAACGTGGCTGCGGTCGAGCACCGCGTAGACCGCGATGCCGGCGGCAATGCCGAACACGCCCTGCACGAGGTTGCCGGGGATGGACGCCGCCGCGGCCAGACCCTTGCCGAGCCACAGGCTCGCATAGCCGAAGTAGCCGAGGACCATGATGATCTCCGCCGCCGCGCCGCCGATGAGCTGCGCCGCCAGCTTACCGCTGCGCTCCCGCATGGCCTCAAAAATATACGCCGCGGCGACCGCCATCGTGAACTTGATGACGAGCGTGCCGGGGGCATAGTGCGGATAGCTCAGCAGGTCGGCGAGCATCGAGCCGAGGCCCGCCGCCGCGCCGCCGTACCACGGCCCCAGCACCCACGCCGAGAGCAGCACGGCGCAGTCGCCGAGGTTGACGTAGCCCTGCATGGGCGAGGGCACCTGGATGACCATCGTCATCACGGTGCAGAGGGCGGCGAACAGCGCCGCGAGGACCAGCTTACGCAATTTCATATCCGTCATGAAAATCATCTCCAAAAAAGTCTTGCATTTCTGCTTGGTCTGTATTTTAATCAGAATTGGACTTAATAAAAGCATCAAATCAATATATTTTCATAGAACCAGATTGGAGATGCCCATGCTCACCTACGATCTTGACCGGCGCGGCAAGCTCGCGCGCTACGATTATCTTTACCGCTGCATCCGTGAGGACATTCTCGCGGGCCGCCTGACGGCGGGCGAAAAGCTGCCGAGCAAGCGCTCACTTGCAAGCCATCTGCAAACGGCGGTCATCACGGTGCAGAACGCCTATGCCCAGCTCGAGGCGGAGGGCTATCTCTACACGCGCGAGAAGCGCGGCTACTACGTCGCCGACGTGGAGCGGCACCCCGCCGCGCCCGGGCGCGCCCCGGCCCGAAGCGCGCCGCAGCCGCAGCGCTCGTGGCTGCTCGATCTCAGCTCCGGCGGCAGCGGGACGGAGGACTTTCCCTTTTCCGTGTGGGCAAAGCTCATGCGCCGCGTGCTGAGCGAGGAGGGCGAGGCGCTGCTGCGCGCCACGCCGCCGAACGGCGCGGACGCGCTGCGCAGGGCCATCGCGCAGCATCTCTACCGCTTCCGCGGCATCTCCGCCGCGCCGGAGCAGATCGTCGTCGGCGCGGGAACGGAGTACCTCTATAACCTCATCGTCCAGCTGCTCGGACGCGAGGCCGTCTACGGCGTGGAGGACCCCGGCTACTCCAAGGCCGCGCGCATCTACGCGCTCGGCGGCGCAAGGACTGCGCCCGTGCTTGTGGATGAGGGCGGCGTGAGCCTGAGATCTCTGGAAATGAGCGGCGCACAGATCCTGCACACCTCACCGAACCACCAATTCCCCACCGGCGCGGTGACGCCCATCGGCCGCCGGCAAAGCCTGCTGCGCTGGGCGGAAGCGCGGGAGGGCCGCTATATCATCGAGGACGATTACGACAGCGAGTTCCGCTTCACGCTGCGCCCCATCCCCACGCTGCAGAGCATCGACCGCGCGGGGCGCGTGATCTATGTCAACACCTTCTCGCGCACGCTCGCGCCCTCGCTGCGCATCAGCTACATGGTGCTGCCCAAGGGCCTGACCGAGCGCTACCGCGCGCAGCTCGGCTTCTACTCCTCCACCGTGCCGGCGATGGAGCAGCACACGCTTGCGCGCTTTTTGGACGAGGGGTATTTTGAAGCGCACATCAACCGGATGCGCAAGTCCTACCGCGCGCAGCGCGACGCGGTCATCGACACCATTCTGCACAGCCCGCTCGGCGAGCACTGCCGGGTGTCCGGTGAGGACGCGGGGCTGCACTTCCTTCTGACGATCGACACGAAATGCACCGACCATGTGCTGCGTACCGACGCCGAGGGGCGCGGCGTGCGCCTCTCGTTCCTCTCGGACTTTGCCCTGTCACCCGACGCGGCAAAACCGCACACGCTGGTGGTCAACTACCCCGGCATTGACCTTGCCCATCTTGACGTGGCGTTGAATATCTTGAATTCTCTTTTATGAAGGCAGAAAATGAACTCCGTGTAAACATTTCTATAATTCGCTAAAATATTTATATAAATCTATTGACAAAAGTTTTCGCTGTGCTATGATACGGTACAGCAAGGAAAACCCCGGTAAGGAGATGCATGATGAAAAAGAATCTATACAGCCTGACGCTCTCGGACGAGGTGGTGCGGGAGGTCGACGCGCTGGCGCACCGGCTGGGCACGAACCGCTCGGCGTTGGTGAACCGCATTCTGTCCGAGTACGTCTCCGTCCCCACGCCGGAGCGCAGGATCAACGATATTTTCGAGGCCATCGAGGCGCTCGTTTCCCCCTCGCGCGAGCTGGTGCCGTTTTTCGCGCCGAACTCGCAGTCCATGTCGCTCAAATCGAGCCTCGCCTACAAGTACCGTCCGACGGTCAAGTATGAGGTCGATCTCGGCGGCGGCGAGGATACGCTGGGCACGCTCAACGTCGTGTTCCGCACGCAGTCGGCGGAGCTGATCGCCGCGCTGACGGACTTCTTCCGTCTGTGGGCGCGTATCGAGAATGTCTGTCTCGCGCCGGCGCTCGGCGGCACGATCGCCTGTTCGCTCTACGACGGGCGCTTCGTCCGTCCGCTCGCCATGCCGCGCGGACACGCTCGCTCGGCGGAGGACATCGCCGGCGCCATCAGCGCCTATGTGCAGCTCTTCGACCGCCTGCTCAAGGGCTATCTGAGCGGCGATCTGAGCGCCAAGGACGTGGAGCTGGCCTACCGCGGCGACCTGCGGGGCCGCGGGCTTCTAATTTAAGCGATTCGCAGTTTTGTCAATAGAGGTGAATTTATATGAACGCTGAAAAATATACCCAGAAAACGCTGGACGCCGTCAAGACCGCGCAGAGCATGGCGCAGGAGAACGGCAACCAGTATCTGACCCCCGAGCATCTGCTCTATGCCCTTGTCGATCAGGACGGCGGACTCATCGCGTCGCTCTTCGGCAAGATGGGCGTGGACTGCGACGGCCTGCTCTCCGAGCTGGACACGCTGATCCGGCGTCTGCCGAAGGTCTCCGGCGGCAGCGGCGAGGTGTACGCCTCACCGGAGACCGGCAAAATTCTGAATCTCGCCGAAAAGACCGCCGAGAAGCTGCACGACGATTATATCTCCGTCGAGCACCTGATGCTCGCCATCTTCTCCGAGGGAACGAGCGACGTCAAGCAGCTGCTCCAGAGCCACGGCATCACGCGCAGCCGCTTTACCGACGAGCTGAGTAAGGTCAAAACCGCTCCCGTGACCTCGGACAATCCCGAGGAGACCTACGACGCGCTCAAGAAATACGGCACCGACCTTGTCGAGCGCGCCCGCAGCAAGGAGCTTGACCCCGTCATCGGCCGCGATGCGGAGATCCGCAACGTCATCCGCATCCTGTCGCGTAAAACCAAGAACAACCCTGTGCTCATCGGCGAGCCGGGCGTCGGCAAGACCGCCATCGCCGAGGGCCTTGCCCAGCGTATCGTGCGCGGCGACGTGCCCGAGGGGCTGAAGGACCGCACCATCTTCTCGCTCGACATGGGCGCGCTCATCGCGGGCGCGAAGTACCGCGGCGAGTTCGAGGAACGCCTGAAGGCCGTTCTGAACGAGGTCAAGAAGTCTGAGGGGAAGATCATCCTCTTCATCGACGAGCTGCACACCATCGTCGGCGCGGGCAAAACCGAGGGCAGCATGGATGCGGGCAACCTCTTAAAGCCCCTGCTCGCCCGCGGCGAGCTGCACTGCATCGGCGCGACCACGCTTGACGAGTACCGCCAGTACATCGAAAAGGACGCCGCGCTCGAGCGCCGCTTCCAGCCCGTACAGGTCGACGAGCCGACGGTGGAGGACACCATCTCCATCCTGCGCGGACTCAAGGAGCGTTATGAAATTTACCACGGCGTGCGCATCCACGACAACGCGCTCGTCGCCGCCGCGACGCTGTCCGCGCGTTATATCACCGACCGTTTCCTGCCCGACAAGGCCATCGATCTGGTCGATGAAGCCTGCGCGATGATCCGCACGGAGATCGACTCCATGCCCGCTGAGCTGGACGATCTGCGCCGCAAGATCATGCAGCAGGAGATCGAGGAAATGGCCCTCAAGAAGGAGGACGACCAGCTCTCCCGCGACCGTCTGGAGGAATTGAAGAAGGAGCTTGCCGACGAGAAGGAGCAGTTCAACGCCATGAAGTCCCGCTGGGAGGCGGAGAAGAACGGCGTGGAGAGCGTCAAGAAGCTCAAGAGCGAGATCGAGCAGATGCACGGCGACATCGAGCGGGCACAGGCAAATCTCGAGTACGAGAAGGCCGCGAAGCTCAAGTATTCCGATCTGCCCGCGCTTGAAAAGCAGCTCAAGGACGCCGAGGCTGCGGCCGAGAAGCACAATAGCGACAACTCCATGGTGCATGACACCGTGACCGAGAACGAGATCGCCGACATCGTCGGCAAGTGGACGGGCATCCCCGTCAGCCGTCTGATGGAGGGCGAGCGCGAAAAGCTGCTGCGCCTCGACGAGATCATCCACAAGCGCGTGGTCGGGCAGGACGAGGCCGTCCGCCTCGTGACCGAGGCCATCCAGCGCTCGCGCGCAGGCATCGCGGACCCGAACCGCCCCATCGGCAGCTTCCTTTTCCTCGGCCCCACGGGCGTGGGCAAGACGGAGCTGGCGAAGTCCCTCGCGGACTGCCTGTTCGACGACGAGCACAACCTCGTTCGCATCGACATGACCGAGTATATGGAGAAGTTCTCCGTCTCGCGTCTCATCGGCGCGCCCCCGGGATACGTCGGCTACGACGAGGGCGGTCAGCTGACCGAGGCCGTGCGCCGCAAACCGTACAGCGTCGTGTTGTTTGACGAGGTCGAAAAGGCGCACCCGGATGTCTTCAACATCCTGCTGCAGATCCTCGACGACGGACGCATCACCGATTCGCAGGGCCGCACGGTGGACTTCAAGAACACCATCATCATCCTGACCTCGAACCTCGGCTCGGCCGAGCTGCTTGACGGCATCCAACCGGACGGCAGCATCGCCGAGAGCGCACGCAATGCCGTCATGGGCGAGCTGCGCCGCGCGTTCCGTCCGGAGTTCCTCAACCGGTTGGATGAGATCATCCTGTTCAAGCCGCTGACGAAGGAAAATCTGAACGGCATCATTGAAATTCTGATGCAGGGTCTGCGCAAGCGCATGGCGGACAAGACGCTCAAGCTCGACGTCACCGACGCGGCGAAGAGCCTCATCATCGAGCGCGGCTTCGATCCGATCTACGGCGCACGCCCGCTCAAGCGCTACCTCCAGAGCGCAGCGGAGACGCTGATCGCGAAAGAGATCCTGCGCGGCGACCTGCCCGCCGGCAGCACGCTCGTGCTCGACGCGGAAAACGGCGAGCTGACCTGCCGCAAGAAGTAAAAAGAGCAGCAAAAAAGCACCGCGAAAGCGGTGCTTTTCTGTTACTCTGCGTCGAAATCGGGATAGCCGTTCTTGAGCTCCTCGTTGTAGATGGCGCGCTCGCCGCCGATGAATTTGGGGCGCACACGCGCCGCCAGCACGATGGCCTGCCCGATATGATCCTGCTTGAGCCGCACGGGAACGGCGACCTTCTTGAGATGCATCCCGATGAGCGTGCCGCCGATGTCCAGTCCCGCGTCGGCGCGGATCTCCTCGAGCGCGACGGGGTGACGGAAGCTCTCATAGGCAGCGGTCGCAAACGAGCTGCCAGCCTTCGGCTGCGGCAGAACGTTGACGATCTCCGCGTTCGGCACCGCCTCGTGCTCCACGATCAGCGCGCGGTTCAAATGCTCGCAGCACTGTGCCGCGAGATAGACCCCCCTCGGCGCGAATACGCTCTGCAGCCCGCGGAAGATGGCCTGCGCCGCCTCCGGCGTAGACCAGCTGCCGACCTGATGACCGACGACCTCGCTCGTCGAGCAGCCGATCACCACGATCTGCCCGCGGTGCAGGCGCGCCGCCTCGACCAGCTCCTGCGCGGCATTTGCCGCCTCGCGCTCGACCTCGGCGAGCAGCGCGTGGTTTTCCACTTCATGTACCGTTCCTGCCATGTAAAAGCACCTCTTTCATTGTCTGTTGTGTTCTGCCGCCGCGATCTTGTCCCTCGTCTCCCGACGGACCTCCTCGCGCAGCCGCTTGAGATAATCGGAAAACGCCACGTTTTCGTCGGCGTAGGTCAGATTCAGTTCATACTCGCGCGGCAGCCACGTTGCAATATCGGACTCGTTGTGCTGGATGACCGCCTCGAGCTTGTCGAGCGCCTTGTAGAGCCTGGCCTCGTCCGTCTCCAGCGCGTCCATCTCGGCGTAGAGCGTCTTCAGCTCCACGCTGTACGGCGCGGGAAGCGAAGCGACCCAGGCCTCCAGCGCCGAGCGCTCGCGCTCCTCGTCGCCGCCGGACTTGAGAAAGCTCGGAATATCGCCGGTAAAGCACTCGCCGAGGTCGTGGATCAGGCACATCCGGATCACCCTGTCCATGTCCAGCGCGGGAAACTCGTCGCGCAGGAAAAGCGCCGTCAGCGCCAGCCGCCAGCTGTGCTCGGCCACGCTCTCGCGCCGTCCGCCGGAGGTGTAGCAATGCCTTGTCTCGTCCTTCAGGCGCTCCGCCGTGTGCAGCACGCGCAGCAGCTCCTTTGCCTCCATACCGTTCTCCTCCGTTCCGCAGCGTTCCTTACGGGCAGTATAGCACGGCGCGGACGGTTTGAAAAGCCCCCGCGAAAAAATCGCGCGGCGCGTCCCTTGCATTTTCCCCGCCGCTCGGGTACAATAAACGCAGCTGCGGAAAAGGAGGTCACACCATGTCGCAGGTCACGAAGCGGGCGCTGGAGGCTTCGCTGAAGCATCTGCTGCTGCAAAAGCCGCTCAACAAGATCACCATCAACGACATCGCCGAGGACTGCGGCATCAACCGCATGACCTTTTATTACCACTTCAAGGACATTTACGACCTTGTTGAGTGGTGCTGCGAGGAGGACGCGAGCCGCGCCCTCGCGGGCAAAAAAACCTACGAAACGTGGCAGCAGGGACTGCTGCAGATCTTTGAGGCCGTGCAGGACAACAAGCCCTTTATCCTCAATGTCTACCGCTCCGTCAGCCGCGAGCAGGTGGAAAACTACCTCTATCGCATCACCTACGATCTGCTCGAGGGCGTGGTCGAGGAACAGGCGCAGGGCATGAGCGTGCGGCAGGAGGACAAGGCCTTTATTGCCACGCTCTACAAATATATGTTCGTCGGTCTCATGCTTGACTGGATCAAAAGCGACATGAAGGGCGACCCCGCGCTCATCGTGGAGCGGCTCGAGCAGGTCATCCACGGCAGCGTTTCCGCCGCGCTCGGGCGGCTGCGGACGGACAAGCCGGTTTTATCAAACCAGGCAGAATGATAAAATTTTATACAGTTCCGCGCCCCGTGATAAGTTTTTTATCACGGGGCGTTTTCTGCTGATTGTTCTTTTTTCAAAAGCGCGGTATGCTTTCCCCATCAAAAGGAAAACCTACCGTCGCCCGGCTCCCGGGGTCGAACGTGTTTCGTGAGCCGGCGGCCGAAGCAGAAAGATCGAAAGGAGAAATGATCCATGTATTATTCCAGCGGCAACTATGAAGCCTTTGCCCGCCCCAAAAAGCCCGAGGGCGTGGACAACAAATCCGCCTACATCGTCGGCAGCGGCCTGGCGGCCCTGACCGCCGCGTGCTATCTCGTCCGCGACGGACAGATGAAGGGCGAGCGCGTGCATATCCTTGAGAAAGGCCCCACCGCAGGCGGCGCCTGCGACGGCTGGAAATTTGAGAACATCGGCTACGTCATGCGCGGCGGCCGCGAGATGGACAACCATTTCGAGGTCATGTGGGACCTGTTCCACTCCATCCCCTCCATCGAGACCGAGGGCGTGAGCGTGCTCGATGAATACTACTGGCTCAACAAGGCCGACCCCAACTACTCTCTCTGCCGCGCGACCGAGAAGCGCGGGCAGGACGCGCACACCGACGGCAAGTTCGACATCTCCGACAAGGGCGCGATGGAGATTATGAAGCTCTTCTTCACCCCCAACGAGGACCTGCAGGACAAGCGCATCACCGACTTCTTCGACGACGAGGTGTTCAATTCCAACTTCTGGCTCTACTGGCGCACGATGTTCGCCTTTGAGAACTGGCACAGCGCGCTGGAGATGAAGCTCTATATCCAGCGCTATATCCACCACATCGGCGGACTGCCCGACTTCACGGCGCTGCGCTTCACGAAGTACAACCAGTATGAGTCCATGATCCTGCCGATGGTCAAGTACCTTGAGGGCTTCGGCGTGCAGTTCCACTTCGGCGTGCAGGTGACGAACGTGGAGTTCGACTGCAAGAGCGGCCGCAAGGTCGCCAAGCGCATCGACATCATCGAAAACGGGGAAAGGGACGGCATCGACCTGACCGAAAACGACCTCGTGTTCATCACCAACGGCGGCTGCGTGGAAAATTCCTCGATGGGCAGCCAGAACACCCCCGCGCCCTACAACACCGAGATCAAGGAGGGCGGCGGCTGGGATATGTGGCGCAAGATCGCCGCGCAGGACCCCGCCTTCGGCCATCCCGACAAGTTCTGCTATGATCCCGAGCAGACCAACTGGATGAGCGCCACCGTCGAAACGCTCGACCAGCGCATCATCCCCTATATCACCAAGATCTGCAAGCGCGACCCGTTCTCCGGCAAGGTCGTCACCGGCGGCATCGTGACCGTGAAGGATTCCAGCTGGCTCATGAGCTGGACCATCAACCGCCAGCCGCAGTTCCGCTCTCAGCCCAAGGACCACTGCCTCGTGTGGGTCTATTCCCTCTTCACCGACAAGCCCGGCGACTTCGTCAAGAAGCCCATGCGTGAGTGCACCGGCAAGGAGATCTGCATGGAGTGGCTCTACCACCTCGGTGTGCCTGTCGAGCAGATCGAGGACATGGCGGAGAACAGCGCCAACACCGTGCCGGTCATGATGCCGTATATCGACGCCTTCTTCATGCCGCGCGCCTACGGCGACCGTCCGAAGGTCGTGCCCGACGGGGCCGTGAACTTCGCCTTCCTCGGCCAGTTTGCCGAGACCCCGCGCGACACCATCTTCACCACCGAGTATTCCATGCGCACGGGCATGGAGGCTGTCTACACCCTGCTGAACATCGACCGCGGCGTGCCCGAGGTCTGGGGCAGCGTGTATGATGTGCGCGACCTGCTCGACGCGACCGTGAAGCTGCGCGACGGCAAGAAACCCATCGACATGGAGCTGAACCTCGTGGAAAAAATGGCGCTCAAGAAGGTGCTCGGCAAGATCGAGGGCACCGACATCGAAAAGCTCCTCAAGGAGTACCACGTCATCTGACATCGTTTCCACGCGAGCTTCTCATAATGAAAGCGAGACGCGGAGCCTCAAGCAGGGCTTCGCGTCTCGCTTTTTTCTTTCCTTATCTCCGTCCCGCAAGGCAGCAGAGCAGAAACACGAGCAGGTTGCAGAGCACCACGCTCGCGCCGACCGGCGTGGAGAGGAGGTACGAGGCGATCAGCCCCGCGCAGAAGCACACCACGCTCAGCGCGCCCGCGCACACGGCCACCGCGCGGAAGCTCTTAAAAATGCGCATGGCCGAGAGCGCGGGGAAGATAATGAGGCTGGAGATGAGCATGGCGCCCATCATGCGCATTCCGAGCACGACCGTCAGCGCCGTGAGCAGCGCGAGGAGCGAATGGTAGGCGCCCACCTTCACGCCCGTCGCGCGGGAAAAGCTCTCGTCAAACGTGACGGCAAAAAGCCGATGGTAGAAGAGGATAAAGAGCGCCAGCACGGCAGCCGCCAGCGTCACCGAGAGCGCCACGTCGCCGCGCGACATGGCGAGGATGCTGCCGAACATATAGCTGTCCACATCCGTGGTCATGCCCGTGGTGAGACTCGTGACCACGATGCCGATGGCGAGCGCCGAGGCCGAGAGCACCGCGATGGCAGCGTCCGCCCCGATGCGGCTGTGCTCCGCGATGCGCAGCAGCAGGAAGGCCGAAGCCACCACGACCGGCACGGAGAACGCCAGCGGCGCGAAGCCGCAGGCGACCGCGACGGCCAGCGCGCCGAAGCTGACGTGGGAAAGGCCGTCGCCGATCATCGAGTAGCGCTTCAAAACGAGCGGCACGCCGAGCAGCGCCGCGCAGAGCGAGACGAGGATGCCCACGGCGAAGGCCCGCAGGATAAAGGGATAGGTGAACATTTCCAGCAGCAGACTCACAATGCACCTCCAAACCGCTTGCCGGCGGGGGAGGCAAGATACTCCGCCACCGTGCCGAAAAACCAGCCGTCGCGCCCGATGTGCAGGATCGTGTGCGCCTCGCGCAGAGCGCCTCGCATATCGTGCGTGACCATGATGACCGCCATCTTCTCTTTTTCGTTGAGATAGCGCAGGGTCTTATAGAGATCCTGCGTGGCGGCGGGGTCGAGACCCGTGACCGGCTCGTCCAAAATGAGCAGGCGGTCCGCCGCGCACAGGGCGCGCGCGAGCAGCACGCGCTGCTGCTGTCCGCCGGAAAGCTCGCGGTAGCAGCGGTTCTGCAGCTCCAGCACGCCGAGCTTGCCCATGTTCATCAGCGCTGCGCTCTTCTCCGCGGCGGAGTAGAAAAAGTGCAGCCCGCGCTTGTTGGCAAAGCCCGAGAGTACGACCTCGCTCACCGTAGCGGGAAAATCGCGCTGCGCGCTCGTCTGCTGCGGAAGGTAGCCGATGGCGCCCGCGCGCTGCGCGGGGCAGTCGATCGTGCCGGCGAGCGGAGGAAGCAGCCCGAGCAGGCTTTTCATCAGCGTCGACTTGCCGCTGCCGTTCTCGCCCACCACGCAGAGGTAATCCCCCGCGCGGACGGTAAACGTCAGATGCTCGAGCAGCGCGCGGTGCTCGTAGCCGAGGCTTGCGTCACGGCACGCAAGCAGAATATCCCGATCCATCACAGCAAGCCTCCTTTCAAAGCCTCGTAATTTCGCTGCATCAGCGTTAAATAGGTCTCGCCCGCATCGAAGTCCGCGCGCGAGACGGTCTGCATCGACCACAGCCGTTCGATGCGCGCGCCGGTGCATTCGCTCACCGCCTCCGCGACCTTCTGGCTGCTCAGGTCGATGGTGTAGACGACCGGAATGTGCTCGTCGTTCACCTTGTCGATGAGGTACTTGAGCGTGGCGAGGCTCGGCTCGGTATCACCCGAGCAGCCGTGGAACGCCGCGCGGTAATGGAGGTCGTATTCCTCACAGAAGTACAAAAACGGGAAGCGGTCGGCAAAGATCAGCAGATCGCGCACGGCATTCGCGCGCAGGGCGCGGAGGTCCGCGTCGAGAGCTTCAAGCTGCGCGCAGTAGTCATCGCAGTTCGCGCGGTAGAAATCCGTGTTTTCCGCGTCCGCCGCGCAGAGCGCGTCGGCGACGGCGCGGCAGAGCCTGATGGCGTTTTTTGGCGACGTCCAGATGTGTTCGTCGTACTCGACCTCGTCGCTGTCGTCATGGTCATGCTCCGCATGGTCGTGAAGCTCGTGGTCGTGCGCGTCAGGCTCGTCATGGTCATGGTCATGGTCATGGCCATGCGCGTGGTCGTGGCTGTCCGCGCCCTGCATCCCCTCGGAGAATTCCTCCTCGCGGGCATCGACAAAGTCCATCATGCGCAGCACCGTGCCGATGTCCTCGCCCACGGCGTCGAGCATATCGTCCGCCCAGACCTCGCCCTCGCCGCCGTTGTAGATGAAAACATCGGCGCGCGAGATGGTCACGGCGTCGAGCGGGGTCGGCTCAAAGCTGTGCGCCTCGCGGCCCGGGGCGAGCAGCAGCGTCACGTCCGCGCGGTCCCCCGCGACGGCGCGGGCAAAATCGTAGTAGGGGAAGAGCGTCGTCACGACGCGCAGCCGCCCGTCGTCCGCCGATCCCTCCCGCATGGCGCAGCCGCCGAGCGAAAGCGAAAGCACGAGCGCGAGCAGCGCGCCGACGAGCCGTATCCTGTTTTTCCTCACCGTCACGGCGCGCCCACCTCCCCGAAAAGACTGTTTTTCCAATCATACCATGCTTTTGCGGATTATCAAGTAATTTGTAATGAAATCGTCACACTTTCCCGCCGCGCCCTATGCTATAATAGCCACACCAGAGGATTTCATTCCAGCTTATTCTGTGAGGAGGCGCTGACCATGAAGCGTATGTTTTCTTTCTTCCTTGCCCTTGCGCTGCTCGCCGTGCTCAGCGGCTGCGGAAAGCGGGAGCCCACCCCGAGCAGGCCCGACGAGCCGACGCCTCCGCCGGAGGAGGGCATCACGCTCGCGGAGCTGAATGTGGAATTTGTTGCGGGCGAGCGCGATACGGACGCGCTGATGCAATTAAAGAAGGAGCTGCCGCCACTGCTCATCGGCGCGCTCGCCGACGAGGGCGTGACGGTCGGCAGGGTCAACGTGACCTTCGGCGCGAGCGACGAGGCCACCGCCGACGCGCTCGCGCACGGCTCGGTGCAGGTCGGCTTCATGCCGATGGAGACGTATCTGGCGCACGAGGACACGCTGCGGCTGGTCTCCGTGCCGGAGGAACCCGCCGGCGACACGGAGCGTGTCGGGCTGTATTTCCCGGTCTCCGACCAGAACCGCACGCTGCGCGCGGCGTTTGAAAAGGACGCGGCGGGCGGCGGCGCGCTGCATGCGTGGGAGACGCTGCTCGGCAGCTTCTGGATGGATAATGGGAGCGACCCCGTGTTCGCCGTGCCTGTGGATGACGATGTGGCCCGGCGGTTTCTCGACAGCATGATGGACGTGAACGCCAATGGCATGACGGCGGACAGCATTCCGCGCCTGACAGAGTACGTCAGCGCGGATGAGGTGTTCTCCACTGCGGATCTTGTGGTGCTGCATGGCGAGGCTCCGGATGAGGCGCTTTGGATGGAGATTTACGGCTGCACGGTCGGCGGCGAGACGGTGTCCGTCAGTACCGCTGACGCCATCGTTGGCGGCGACGAGTTCGCTGCGGCGCTGCTTGCCGCGCTGGAAAAGCTCAGTGCGGACGAGACGGCACAGACGGTACTGCGGCTCTACGATGGAGACGGTGTGCGCTACAGTGGGGCCGACACACAGGCTGTGGAATTTGCGCAGTATCTGCTCGGCAATACAGAGGGCGTTTACCAGCTCACGAGCGAGTAAAAGAGAAACGCGCGGCGACGCCGCGCGTTTCTTAGCCTCTGCACAGGCTCATATCATCATCTGTATCCCGTTGTCCTCAATGCCGATCTCGATTTTCGGCACACCGGGGGCGTATTCGCCGTCGAGCGTCCAGGGAATGCTGCCGTCGCTCTCCGCCGTGACATGGCGGACATGGCGGAAGATGAGCGCGTTGCTCGTTTCGTATTCCTCGTAAACGATGGCGCGGATGGTGCGCTGGAGTTGCAGCGGTGTTTTCGGCACGGGCACGAGCATCAGCTCAAACTGCCCGTCGCACAGGTCCACCGCGTCGGGTGAGAGCTTCATCAGTCCCGCGATGGAGGTCGAGTTGCATACCGCGCCGAAGAGGTACTCGCCTTCGAACACCTCGCCGTCGGCGGTAATCTTCATGGGATAGGGGCAGAGCGTTTCAAGGTCCTTCACGCCCTCGAGAAGATAGGCAAAGTGACCGAACATATTCTTGATGTCCTGCGGCACGGTGTAGGCCGTGCGCGTGAACGCGCCGAAGGACGCGACGTAAACGAAGTTCTTTTCATTGAACACGCCCACGTCCAGGTCGCGCGGCTGAAGGCGCATGGCGCTCTGCGCCGCGAGCGCGGGATCGGAGGAAATGGACAGGCTTGCCGCGAAGTCGTTCGTACTGCCGCCGGGCAGGTAGCTCAGCGGCGGACGCTTCTCCCGCGGCAGGCGCATGATGCCGTTGACCGTCTCGTTGAGCGTGCCGTCTCCGCCGTGGCAGACGACGAGATTGAAATCTCCGCCGAAGCGCTCGGCCAGCTCGGTCGCGTCGCCGTGCCGCCGCGTCTCCGCCACGCGGACCAGATAGCCCGCCTTGGAGAAGATCGAAACGGCGTCGAACAGCGGCGCGCGCGATTTCGTCTTGCCCGCGCGGGGATTGACGATGAACAGCAGCTTCTTTTCCACAGCATTCATCCTTTCTGCGAACGAAAAAAAGTTTGAAGATTCGGTTAATTTTAGTATAGCACAGAAATTGTGCTATTGCAATTCCGCAATAATCATAGTATGCTAAGCTTGATCTATTCTGAATACGGGCAGGCACTGTGCCGGCCGAGGGCAAGGGAGGAAACATGAAGCAGAAAACCTATCTTCGCTGGGGCGTGACCATTACCGCCGCGGCCTGCGCCATTCTCGTGTTTTACGACACCTTCTTTCAGGACGGCGTGCTGTTTATTTTTATAGAAAAGCTCTTCGGCATCCTCAAGCCCGTGCTCTACGGTCTTGCGATGGCCTACCTGCTCACGCCCATCGTGGACTTTTTCGACCGTCTCCTCCGCGACAGGCTCGGCGTCAAGCGTGCCGGACTGATGCGCTGCCTGAGCATCCTTGTGACCTGGCTCCTTGCGCTGGGACTCGTGTATCTGCTCTTCAGCATCCTGATCCCCGAGCTGGTCGCGAGCGTATCGCTGCTCTTTTCCAATCTCGAGAGCTATTACCGCACCATCTACACCTGGGTCACGCAGCTTGTGGAGGACAATCCCTACATCTCCGAGCGCGTGCTCACGCTGGTCCGTGATTACTACAACGAGCTGGTCGACTGGGTGAAGAACACCGTCATTCCCGGCGCACAGGTCGCCATCGTCGCCGTGACCGGCGGCGTGCTGAGCGTGCTGGTCTTTGCCAAGGACCTGCTCGTGGGCATCGTCGTTTCCGTTTACATCCTCGCCCGCAAGGAGACCTTCGGCCTCCACACGCGCAAGCTGCTCTACTCGCTCGTCTCCGCGCCGCACTATGAGCGCGCGCTGCGCGCCACCCGCGAGGCCGACCGCATCTTCTCCGGCTTTGTGCGCGGCAAGCTGCTCGACTCGCTCATCATCGGCATTCTGTGCTTCATCGTCTGCTCGATTTTGAAGTTCCCCTACACGCCCATCATCGCGGTCTTTGTGGGCGTGACGAACATCATCCCCATCTTCGGTCCCTTCCTCGGCGCGATCCCCAGCGCGTTTTTGATCCTGCTCGTGAGCCCCCGCCAGTGCCTCTACTTTATCATTTTCATTATTGCCCTCCAGCAGTTCGACGGCAACATCCTCGGCCCCAAAATTTTGGGCGAGACCGTCGGCATTTCGAGCTTCTGGATCGTCGTCGCCATCCTTGTCGGCGGCGGCTTCGGCGGCGTGCTGGGTATGTTCCTCGGCGTGCCGGTGTTCGCCTGCATCCACTCCGCCGTGAGCTTCCTGTGTGAATCGTCCCTGCGCAAAAAGGGCGTGACGGACGACACGATATTTGCGCCCCGTCGGGTTTTGACGGGCACGACTACAACACCAAAAGGAGAATCCCATGAATAAGCGCATCCTCACCCTGTTCCTTTCCCTGACCCTGCTGCTCTCCCTCGCCGCCTGCGGCGGGAACGCCGACACGACCGACGCGCGGCGCGACGCGAACGAGATCGTCGTCGGCATCGCGCAGGATCTGGAAAACAGCCTTGACCCCTACACCTCCGTCACCGCTGCGAACCGCGAGGTGCTGTTCAACGTGTTTGAGGGGCTCGTCAAGCCCGACGCGGACGGCAACCTGATCCCCGCCGTCGCCGAGCGCTGGGAGGTCTCCGACGATCAGCTCACTTATACGTTCCATCTCCGCCCCGGTGTGAAGTTCCACGACGGCAGCGAGGTCACGGCAATGGATGTCGCATGGTCGATCGACAAGGCTATGCAGTCCGGTAACTGGAAGGCGCTGGATAACATTGACGCCATCGACATCGGCAGCGATTATGTCTCCGTTGTGCTCAAGGCTGCCGACAGCGATTTCCTCTCCTACATGACGCTGGCCATCACACCGGAGGACCACGCCGACGGCGCGGACCCGGTCGGTACCGGTCCGTTCAAGTTTATCTCCCGCGCCGCGCAGCAGAATCTTGTGCTGGAGCGCTTCGCCGATTACTGGGGCGAGGGCGCGAAGGTGGACAAGGTCACCTATCAGATTTATGAGAATGCCGAGGCGCTCGTCATGGCGCTCAAGAGCGGCGCGGTGGACATCTGCGCCCACCTGACCGCCACGCAGGCAAACCAGCTCACCGAGAGCTTTGACATTCTCGAGGGCACCATGAACCTCGTGCAGGCCGTGTATCTCAACCACGCCTACGAGCCGCTTGCGAACGAAACGGTGCGCAAGGCACTGTGCTACGCGCTCGACCGCGAGCAGGTCTTTGACGTTGTGGCCGACGGTCACGGCACGGCGGTCGGCAGCAGCATATACCCCAACTTCCGCAAGTATTTCCTGCCCGAGCTTGCCGACCTCTATCCGCATGACACGGAAAAGGCCAAGGCGATGCTCGCCGAGGCGGGCTATCCCAACGGCTTTGACCTCACCATCACCGTCCCCAGCAACTACCAGCCGCACATGGACACCGCGCAGGTCGTCGCCGAGCAGCTCCGCGCCATCGGCGTGAACGTGACCATCGACCCCGTCGAGTGGGCGAGCTGGCTGGAGAACGTCTATTCCGGCCGCCGCTATCAGGCTACCGTTGTCGGCGTGGACGCCAGCACTCTGACTGCCCGCGCCATGCTCGAACGCTTTACCTCTACGGCGAGTAATAATTTCACAAATTATTCTAATGTGGAATATGACGAAGCCTTTGCCGCCGCCATCCGCGCCGCGACCGACGAGGAAGCGACCGCCCAATACCTCCGCTGCGAGGAAATTTTGGCCGAGACCGCCGCGAACGTTTACATTCAGGACCTCGCGGACCTCGTCGCCGTGCGTAAGGGTCTCACCGGCTACCGGTTCTACCCGCTCTACGCCATCGACCTGAGCACCGTGGCCTACACCTGACGAAAATCCGAGGGCAGACGCCCTGACCGACAAAGCGAGGCGAACACCATGCGTTATACAGCGAAAAAAATCGCAACGATGCTGCTGACGATGGTGATCGTCTCGTTTTTGACCTTCGTTGCCTTCTCCCTCCTCTCCGGCGACGCGGCGACGCGCCTGCTCGGTACGGAGGCGACTCCCGAGCGGCTTGAGGCCCTGCGCATCGAGCTGGGGCTGAACGACCCGCTTCTCGTGCGCTACGGCCGCTGGCTGTGGGACGCGCTGCGCGGCGACCTCGGCACCTCGTACCGCTACGGACAGAGCGTGAGCTCGCTCATCGCGCAGCGGCTGGGGCCCACGCTGACGCTCACGGCGCTCGCGTTCGCGCTCATCGTGGCGGTCTCCATTCCGCTCGGCGTGCTGTCGGCCAAATACGCCGGCGGCCGGCTCGACCGCGCGCTGACCGTGATCAATCAGGTCGTGATGGCGGTGCCACCGTTTTTCACCGGCATCCTCTTTACCTATCTCTTCGGCCTTGTGCTGCATCTGTTCATCGCGGGCGCGTTCCCTGCGGGCGGCGTGGGGCATTACATCGGTTATCTCTTCTTCCCCGCGCTCGCGGTCGCGCTGCCGCGCATCGCCATGACGGTCAAGCTCCTGCGCACGTCGATCTTAGACGAGGCACAGCGCGACTACGTCCGCACCTCCATGAGCCGCGGACGCTCGCGCAGCGGTATTCTCTACCGCCATGTGCTGAAAAACACGCTCGTGCCGGTCCTGACCTTCCTCGCCATGACGGTCGCCGACCTGCTCGCGGGCAGCGTCGTCATCGAGCAGGTGTTCGCCGTCCCCGGTCTCGGGCGGCTGCTGCTGACCTCCATTGAGGGGCGCGACGAGCCGGTCGCGCGCGCCATCGTTGTGCTGCTGGCCTTCGCCGTCATTCTCTGCAACCTCGCCGCCGATCTGCTCGCGCGGCGCATCGACCCGCGGCTCGGCAGCGGAGCGGGAGGTGCGGCATGAAAAAGAAAAATACCTTTCTGCGCGTGGGTCTCGTGCTCACGGCGCTGGTCGTCGGCTTCATTGTCCTCGGCCTTTTCTGGACGCCCTACTCCCCCAACGCCATGGACTTTTCGCGCCTGCTGCCGCCGTCCGCCGCACACCCGATGGGCACGGACAAGTTCGGCCGCGACATCTTGAGCCGCGTTATGGTCGGCGCCGGTGACACGCTGCTCATCGCGCTCGGCACCGTCGCCATCGGCACCGTCGCCGGCACGCTCATCGGCGCGCTGACCGGCTGGTACGGCGGCTGGGTGGACGAGCTGCTCATGCGTCTGAACGACGCGCTCGCGTCGTTTCCGAGCATTCTCATTCTGCTCGTGCTCGTGAGCCTGCTCGGCGGCGGGCGGGAGCACATGACGCTTGCGCTCGGCATCGTCTTTATCCCAAGCTACGCGCGTATCGTGCGCAGCGAGTTTGCCCGCGCGCGCACGCAGAACTACGTCCATTCGGCGGAGCTGATGGGCGCGTCCACCGCGCGCATCCTCTTTGTTCACATTCTGCCGAACATCTGGCACACGCTCGTCTCCGCCATCACCATCGGCTTCAACAATGCCGTGCTCGCCGAGGCGGCGATGAGCTACCTCTCCATCGGCGTTTCGCCCGACGAGGCGAGCCTCGGCTATATGCTCTCGGAGTCGCAGAGCATGCTCGGCTCCGCGCCGTGGTACGCGCTCGGCACGGGCGCGGTCATCGTGCTGCTGATCCTCGGCGTGAGCCTGATCGGCGAGGGCCTGCAGCGCGGCGAGAACTGATTTTCAGAAAGGAGATGCCCCCATGGTCGAGATCCATGATCTGCACGTCCGCTTTCACGGCGCCTCGCGCGAGGCCGTGGCGGGCATCGACCTGACCATCCGCGACGGCGAGGTCGTCGGGCTCGTGGGCGAGAGCGGCAGCGGCAAGACCGTGACCGCCATGACGCTCTCGGGCCTCATCGAGCGCAAAAAGGCCACGCTCTCCGGCGAGGTGCGCTTCGACGGGCGCGATATCCTACGCCTGCCCCGCGCGGAGCTGCGCGCCATCCAGGGCCGCGAGCTCGGCGTCGTCTTTCAGGAGCCGATGACCGCGATGGACCCGCTCATGCGCATCGGCCCGCAGGTCGAGGAGGCGCTGGCCGTCCACACGCAGCTGACGAAGGAGCAGCGCCGCGCGCGTGCGCTTGAGGCGCTGCATGATGTGGACCTCCCCGCGCCGGAGGAAATTTACCGCAAGTACCCGCACGAGTGCTCCGGCGGTCAGCTCCAGCGCGTGATGATCGCCGCGGCCATCGTCACCGATCCGCATTTGCTGCTGCTCGACGAGCCGACCACCGCGCTCGATGTGACCGTACAGGCGCAGATCCTCGCGCTTTTGCGCCGTTTGAATCGGGAGCGCGGCATCTCGATGCTGCTCATCTCGCACAATTTGCAGGTCGTGCGTCGCATCTGCTCGCGCGTTGCCGTGATGCAGCGCGGTCACATCGTTGAGGAGGGCGCGCCCGAGCAGCTTTTCACCGCGCCGCAGCACCCCTACACCGCCGAGCTCATCAACGCCATCCCGCGCCGCGTGCGCAGAGGTTAACGCCATGGACGACCTTGTTTTAGAAGTCAAAAGCCTTACAAGCTGGTACCGCGACACCGATGAGCATGGGCGTCGGCACGACCATACCGTGCTGCACGACGTGAGCTTCACGCTCCGCCGCGGCGAAATTTTGGGGCTCGTGGGCGAGAGCGGCACCGGCAAAACGACGCTGGTGAAAAATATCCTCGGTCTGGTCAAGACCCACACGGGCGAGATCATCCACTACACCAAGCGCCCGCAGATGATCTTTCAGGACCCCTACTCCTCGCTCAACCCCGCCTACACTGTCGGCTGGAGCTTAGAGGAGCCGCTGCGCATCTACGGCAAGTACGACGCCGCCGAGCGGCGCCGCCGCGTCGCGGAGATTGCGGAAAAGGTCGGTCTGCCCGCCGAATGCCTGACGCGCAGGCCGAACGAGCTTTCCGGCGGGCAGCGCCAGCGCGTCTCCATCGGCGTGGCGCTCATCCAAAAGCCGCGGCTCATCATCGCCGACGAGCCGGTCAGCGCGCTGGACGTGACCATTCAGCGCCAGATTTTAGAGCTGATGCGCACGGTGCGCGACGAGCTGGGCATCTCATTCCTCTTCATTTCACACGACCTCAACGTGGTCTATCAGCTCTGCGACCGTGTGATGGTGATGAAGGACGGGCGCATCGTGGAGGAAAACACGGTGCAGGAGCTTTTTGAGCACCCGCGTGAGGCCTACACGCGCGAGCTGCTCTCTGCCGCCGACTGACGCCATGAAAGCCTTGTTTTCCCATTACAAAAAACTGCATCTCTGGCTGCTCGCGGACCTTGCGTTCCTTGCGGCCTTTTTGCTCGCGCGTCAAAGCCGAGGCGCTATGAACGCCCTGACGGAGGGCTTCACGAATCCGCTGCGGCGCGCGATCGGACAGCTCTGCGAGCGCGTGCCCTTCTCCGTCGCGGAAAGTTTGTACGTCCTCGCGGCGCTGGGCTTTCTCGTCTTTCTCGTGCTGGGCGTGCGCGCCGTCGCGCGCAGCCGGCACAGAAGCGGCACAGTCTACGCGCTCGTGCTTGGGCTTGGGAACGCGGTTTTGACCGTCTATGTGCTCTTTTGCCTGCTCTGGGGTGCGAATTACTACGCTGACAGCTTCACCGACAAAAGCGGCCTCGCCGTCGAGCCGGTCGCCGTCGACAACCTCGAGCGCGTGACGCGGCAATTCGCCGCACTTGTGAACGAATACGCCGGAGACATCCCCCGCGCCGCCGACGGCGCCTTTGCCGGCGACCGCGCGGAGATCCTCGCCTACGCGCCGAAGATCTACGAAAATCTGTATGAGGAATTTCCGTTCCTCGAAATGACCGATGTGCCGCCCAAGGCCATGCGCTTTTCCCGCGTGATGAGCGCGATGGGCTTCACCGGCTTCTACTTCCCGTTCACGGGCGAGTGCAACGTAAACGTCGATTTCCCCGCCGCCACGCTGCCCTCCACCGTCGCGCATGAGCTTTCTCACCGCCGCGGCATCGCGAGCGAGCAGGAGTGCAATTTCCTCGCCGTGCTCGCCTGCCTGCGCTGCGGCGACGCCGCCTACCGCTACGCGGGCGCGCTGTCGGGCTACATTTATCTTGCCAACGCGCTCTATTCCGCCGACGCGGAGCGCTGGCGCGCCGTGCGCGGAACGCTCGACGAGCGCGTGGTCGCCGACCTGCGCGCTTCCGGCGCCTACTGGGCACAGTTTGAGGGGCCGGTGGACACAGTCTCCATCGCCATCTACGACGGCTTTCTCAAGAGCTACGGCACCATCGGCGTCAAGAGCTACGGCGCCTGCGTCGACCTGCTGGTGGCGTATTTCAAGTGAAACAGAAGCGGCTTGCAATGCAAGCCGCTTCGCGCGTTTCGTCTGCCGGCGCGAGTGCGCCGCCGCAAGCGTTTTGCGCAGCAAAACCTTGGCGGAGGGCGAATTCACTTCGCCCGAGCATTTTAATTCCCGATCCGGGATTCCAAAACAGAAACGGCTTGCATTGCAAGCCGCTTCTTTTTTGGAGCAGGGTACGGGAATCGAACCCGCCTTCTCGGCTTGGGAAGCCGATGCACTACCGATGTACTAACCCTGCAAAGTGAGGCTATTATAGCAGACTTCCCCGCGCAATGCAAGGCGAAATTTGCCTGCCGGCACAGTTTTCCGTATATGCCCCCGGCGGGCGGCATAGGATGGGGCAAAGGACATAAAAAGGAGTGCATCCCATGAAACGAACGGTATTTTCTCTGCTGGCAGCCTTCGCCCTGTGCGTCAGCGCCGCGGCGGCGGGGCCGGCGGTGAGCTGTCCGAGTGCGCTGTTGATGGAAAAGCAGACCGGCACGGTGCTCTTCGCGCAGGATGAACACACGCCGCGCGAGCCGGCGAGCGTGACGAAGATCATGACGCTGCTGCTGGTGATGGAGGCCATCGACTCCGGCGTGCTCTCCTACGACGACGTGGTGACGGGCTCGGCGCACGCGGCTGGCATGGGCGGCAGCCAGATCTGGCTCAAGGAGAACGAACAGATGACGGTGCGCGACCTGCTCAAGGCCGTGTGCATCGTCTCGGGCAACGACGCGGCGGTGGTGCTCGCCGAGCATCTTGCCGGCAGCGAGGACGCCTTCGTGGAGCGCATGAACGCGCGGGCGCAGGAGCTCGGCATGAATGACACGCACTTTGTCAACTGCACGGGCCTGCCCGCCGAGAGGCATCTCACAAGCGCCTATGACATCGCGCTCATGTCGCGCGAACTGATCCTCAGGCACCCCGACATCCGTCAGTTCACGACCGTTTGGATGGACTCCCTGCGCGGCGGAGAGTCCATGCTCGTAAATACAAACAAGCTCATCCGCTTCTACGACGGCGCAACCGGCCTCAAGACCGGCTCGACCGGCTCGGCGGGCTATTGTCTGAGCGCGACGGCGGAGAAAAACGGCATGGAGCTCATCGCGGTCGTGCTCAAGGGCAAGACGAGCGACGAGCGCTTCTCCGACGCCAAGAGCCTGCTCAACTACGGCTTTTCGACCTGGTCGCTCGTGACCGTCACGCCCGACGAGGTGCTGCCGCCCGTACCGGTGATGCTCGGCGTGCGCGGCACGGTGCAGCCGGTGCTCACGAGCGAGAACACCCTGCTGGTGGAAAAGACGCTGGCAAACAGCCTGACGAAGGAGATCGCGCTGGCAGAAAGCGTCGCCGCGCCGGTATACGCAGGCGACACGCTCGGTCAGCTCACGGTGCGCGACGCGGCGGGGAACACGGTCGCCGAGCTGCCCATCCTCGCAGGCGAGGACGTGGGCCATGTGACCTTCGTGCAGATGCTGGGACGCTGTCTTGCGCGTGGCTTCTGCATGGGATCGCAGAGCTGAACCCCACCGAAAGCGGCAGAATTCGCGGAATGACCAAAAAAAGACACAAAAATTTTACATTTTCTCTTGACAAAACGCTGTGAGGGTGTATACTGTCCTTGTTTTTAATAAGTCTTGATAGAGGCGCGGCCAACATCAGTAGCTCTGCATGACCGGCAGGAACCGGAGAGCGAAAGGGGCGGCCGCCGAGGGGACACACGGATTCCTGTGCGTGCGTTCACCGGGCCGGGGGATAACATCCGTCGGACTGTCGCCGAAAGGCGGAGAGCTGTCATGATCGGAATACGACCGAAAGCGTATTTGCAGAGGGTGTTGTGTTTAAGTCATGATGGAAGCATCATGGCTTAAATTTTTTGTGCAGACGCACGAAAGGAGAATCCCTCATGTTTGTCAACACCTTCTGGTCCCTCGTTCCCCCGATTGTCGCCATCGGCCTTGCCCTGCTGACGAAGGAGACCTACTCCTCCCTCTTCATCGGCATCGTCGTCGGCGCCCTGCTCGCCACGGACTTCAGCCCCATCGGCGCGCTCGACACCATCATCAACGACGGTCTGACCGCCGCCATCGCCGACAACGCCGGCATCTTCCTCTTCCTTGTGATCCTCGGCGTGATGGTCGCGCTCGTCAACGCCACCGGCGGCTCCGCCGCGTTCGGCCGCTGGGCCGCGAGCCACATCCATTCCAAGGCCGGCGCGCTGCTCGCCACCTTCGCCCTCGGCGTGCTCATCTTCATCGACGACTACTTCAACTGCCTCACCGTCGGCTCCGTCATGACCCCCGTGACCGACAGCCAGCGCATCTCCCGCGTGAAGCTCGCCTACCTCATTGACGCCACCGCCGCGCCGATCTGCATGATCGCGCCGATCTCCTCGTGGGCAGCCGCCGTCTCCGGCGTCGCCGCGAAGCTCGACACCGGCGTGTCCGGCATTCAGCTTTTCATTGAGGCCATTCCCTATAACTTCTACTCTCTGCTCACCATCGTGTTCGTCATCACCATGGTCGTTCTCGGTGTGGACTACGGTCCCATGGCCGCGGCCGAGCTCAAGGCTGCCCAGACCGGCGACCTCGGCTCGCTGAGCGAGGAGCAGGAGGAGGGCTCCTCCCGCGCGAATATGTGGGATATGCTCATTCCCATCTTCCTGCTCATCATCTTCTGCGTCATCGGCCTCATCTATGTCGGCGGCTTCTGGGATCCCGAGACCAACGCGGGCGACTTCATCGCAGCCTTCGGTGATACCGATGCCTTTGTGGGTCTGCCCTGGGGTGCGTTGATCGCGCTGGTCCTGTCCATCATCTACCTCTGCGCGCGCCGTGTCATCACCTTCAAGGGCGCTATGGGCTGCATGACCAAGGGCTTCAACGCCATGGTCCCCGCCATTCTGATCCTCACCTTCGCCGTCTCCCTCAAGAGCATGACGGGTCTCCTCGGCGCCGCCGATTATGTGGAGGGTCTGATGAAGCAGGCGTCCGAAGGTCTCTTCATGCTGCTGCCCGCTATCATCTTCGTGGTCGCCTGCCTGCTGGCCTTCGCCACCGGCACGAGCTGGGGCACCTTCGGCATCCTCATCCCCATCGTGCTTCCTATCTTCAACGCGGCTCCCGACCTGCAGATCATGGGCATTTCCGCCTGTCTCGCCGGTGCGGTCTGCGGCGACCACTGCTCCCCCATCTCCGACACCACCATCATGGCGTCCGCCGGCGCAAACTGCAACCACATTGACCATGTCTCCACGCAGATCCCCTACGCCGTCACCGTGGCTGCCATCTGCTTTGTGAACTACATCCTCGCAGCGTTCATCCGCAACGTGGTCATCAGCCTCGCCATCGGCGTGGTCATGGTCATCGGCACGCTGCTGGTCATCCGCTCCGTGCAGAGCAGGAAGACCGCCTGAGCGTAAGGCTCCGCGCACTGCTTCCGCCGATAAAAACGCTCCGACCGATTTTCGGTCGGAGCGTTTTCTTATAGGCTTCAATCCTCATTTTGTCCGAAGCTGCCAGAACGCCACGGCGCTTGCCGCCGCCACGTTGAGCGAATCCACGCCGTGCGCCATGGGGATCTTCACCGTGTAGTCGCACGCGGCAATGGTGCGCGGCGAAAGGCCGTCGCCCTCCGTGCCGAGCACGATCGCCAGCCGCGGCTCGGCAGCGAGCTGCGCGTCGTCAATGCGCACGGAGTTGTCCGTCAGCGCCATCGCCGCGGTCCGGAAGCCGAGCGCGTGCAGACGCTCGACGCCCTTTTGCGGCCAGTCGGCGGCGTCCTCGCCGATGCGTGCCCACGGCACCTGAAAGACCGTGCCCATGCTCACGCGCACCGCGCGGCGGTAAAAGGGGTCGCAGCAGGTCGGCGTCACCAGCACCGCGTCGATGCCGAGCGCAGCTGCCGAGCGGAAGATCGCCCCCACATTCGTGTGGTCCACGATGCCCTCGAGCACCGCCACGCGCCGCGCCCTCGCGCAGACCTCCTCCACGCTCGGGAGCCTTGGCCGGCGCATGGCGCACAGCACCCCACGCGTGAGTTCAAAGCCCGTCAGACGTGCGAGCGTTTCGCGTTCGGCGGTGTAGACCGGGATCTCTCCGCAGCGCGCAAGGATGGGCTGCGCGTCGCCCTCGATGTGCCGCCGCTCCATCAAAAGCGAGAGCGGCTCATAGCCTGCGTCGAGCGCGGTGGCGATGACCTTGGGGCTCTCGGCGATGAAAACGCCCTTGTCCGGCTCCAGACGGTTTCGCAGCTGCGCCCCGGTCAGGCGGGCGTAGACGTCCAGCTCCGGCGCGGCCAGGTCGGTCACTTCGATGATGTGCGGCATAGTCTCGGCTCCTCTCCCCTCGCCGGAACAAGCCGGCAAGAGCGGAAATTCTGCTCTCAGTATAGCAAACGCACCGGGGCTTGTCCATCGAAACTTCTCCCCTCGCCGCCGTTCGACGGAACATTCGCTATATTTTTTTGTTTCAGGTGTTGACACGGTGTCTGAAATATGGTATATTAATCGTTGCCGATATCCGCCGGTGTGGTGGAATAGGTAGACACAGGGGACTTAAAATCCCCCGGTAGCGATACTGTACCGGTTCGAGTCCGGTCACCGGCACCAGTATTTCCACAATTCCATATCGCGGAGTAGAGCAGCTGGTAGCTCGTCGGGCTCATAACCCAAGTAGTTACCTCCATTCTCGGGGCAGCACCGGGAACCGCGCAAAACTGAATATCGCGGAGTAGAGCAGCTGGTAGCTCGTCGGGCTCATAACCCGGAGGTCGCAGGTTCAAGTCCTGTCTCCGCAACCAGAAAACCCTGAAATCTCAACGGTTTCGGGGTTTTTTCTTTGCTCTATTGCAA
>ERZ1673746.476-NODE-476-length-45719-cov-7.128394_pt1 | contig 45719 bp, 47 predicted proteins | sample MGYA00580205_ERZ1673746 | MGnify/ENA primary metagenome ERZ1673746 (study PRJEB41218, sample SAMN15661771) | gut metagenome | host: Homo sapiens | place: Canada: London | collected 2015-08-20/2019-03-30 | study: EMG produced TPA metagenomics assembly of...
AAAATTACACAAATTCTTTCCCCCTCCCTCCTTCCTGCACCACAAAAGGGAAAACCTTTGTAAAAATGGGGTAAATCATCCACCCGCGCCCTTGCAAAAGCGCAGCGAATAGATTACAATAGACTTAAATCGTACAGATTGAATCCTCCGCTTTTTTAGCGGAAAAATGTTTTGTTTACCGCAACCATTTTTATAAACGGGTTGGAATCTCCAACCGATGAAAGGCAGGTTATCTGTGATGAATTCTCTGAACAAAAAGACAATCGAAGATATTGATGTATCCGGCAAACGTGTGCTGGTGCGCTGCGACTTTAACGTTCCGCTCAAGGACGGCGTGATTACCAACGACAAGCGCATCGTGGCTGCTCTACCAACCATCCAGTACCTGATCGACCATCAGGCAAAGGTCATCCTCTGCTCCCACCTGGGCAGACCGAAGGGTGAATACAAGGAAGAATTCTCTCTGGCTCCGGTCGCTGCCAGACTGAGCGAGCTGCTCGGTCAGCCGGTCGAGCTGGCGCAGGACAAGGAAGTGGTCGGCGAAAATGCAAAGGCACTGTCCTTCGCAATGCATCCGGGCGATGTCATCCTGCTGGAAAATGTCCGCTTCAGAAAAGAAGAAACCAAAAACGAAGAGTCCTTCTCGAAGGAGCTTGCCGGTCTGGCTGACATCTATGTCAACGATGCATTTGGTACCGCACACCGCGCACACTGCTCCACCACCGGCGTTGCTTCCTTCCTGCCAGCTGTCTGCGGTTATCTGATTCAGAAGGAAATCTCGGTCATGGGTCAGGCGCTCAACAATCCAAAGCGTCCGCTGGTTGCCATCTTGGGCGGCGCAAAGGTTTCGGATAAAATCGGTGTCATCAACAACCTGCTGGAGAAGGTGGACACCCTTATCGTCGGCGGCGGTATGGCATACACCTTCTTTAAAGCACAGGGCTACGGCGTAGGTGCTTCTCTGTGCGAGGACGACAAGGTAGAGCTGGCAAAAGAGATGCTCAGCAAAGCACAGCAGAAAGGCGTTCGCTTCCTGCTGCCGGTCGACAACAAGCTCGGCGACAAATTTGCTGAGGATTGCGCAACCCAGTTTGCTGATTCGGACAGCATCCCGGAAGGCTGGATGGGCATGGACATCGGTCCAAAGACCATCGAGCTGTTCTGCTCGGCTGTTCAGGATGCAGGCACCGTTATCTGGAACGGACCAATGGGTGTGTTTGAATTCCCTGCCTTTGCACAGGGTACTCTGGAGGTAGCAAAAGCCATCGCTGCTTCCAACGCAATCTCGATCATCGGCGGCGGCGACAGTGTTGCAGCGGTAACCAAGCTGGGCTTTGCCGACAAAATGACCCACATCTCCACCGGTGGCGGCGCTTCCCTGGAATTTTTGGAAGGTCTGGAGCTGCCGGGCATCGCTGCTCTCAACGACAAATAATCGCACCTTTACAGCAACAGATGCAGGAGAAATGTTCCTGCATCTGTTTTTTGGCTGGATGTTAAATTCCCCTGAAAGGAACTGAGCTTCATGTATTACCACGATCCCTTTACCGTTGTTGCCTCCTTTCTACCGCCGGCTATTCTGGTTTGCCTTGTGGTGCAGCTGGTGCTGTACCTGCTCGGCTCTGCCGGACTATATGCCATGGCAAACAATACCGGCATGAAAAACCCCTGGACCGCCTGGATTCCGATTGCGCGCGACCACCTGTTAGGCTCGCTGGCGGACCGGTACAACTGTTCCTGCCGCCAGAAAAAATCCATGCTCAACGTCTGGCTTACCGTTTTAAGCGCAGTCTCTCTGCCGCTGTCGGTGCTGTCGGTAGTGCTCACTTTGATTTTGCTGCCGCTTTTCTTTAACCTTGCTTCGCCGCTGGCTGCCATGGTTCTTTCCCTGTTTTCACTGCTGCTTTCGGTGGTCGGTATTGCCTACAAGGTATTCTACCTGTTTTCCTTCTACTACCTGATGATGGACTATGAGCCATCCCGCGCGGTACTGTACACCATCCTTGCCTTTTTTAATCTGGGATTTATCCCGCTACTGCTGTGCAGACACAATGTTCCGGTCGGAGTAGCCGGACGCTGCGAGCCGCTCCAGCCCAAATATAACATCCATCAAGCCAACAGAAACCATCCAACAAACCCAAGACCACTGTATGAAAGGACGTTTTTGAATATGAACAAAGCACTTCGTAAAGCCATTGTTGCCGGAAACTGGAAGATGAACAACGACCGCAAAGCTGCCAGGGAGCTGATTGGCGAGCTGACCCCGATGGTCAAAGACGCTGCCTGCGAGGTCGTTCTGTGCGTACCATACACCAACCTGGAAACTGCTCTTTCGCTGTGCGAAGGAACCAACCTGCACGTTGGCGCAGAAAACTGCCACTGGGCAAAATCCGGCGCCTTCACCGGCGAGATCTCTGCACAGATGCTGGCAGAGATGGGCGTAGAATATGTCATCATCGGTCACTCGGAGCGCAGACAGTACTTTGGTGAAACCGATCAGACGGTCAACGCAAGAATCCGCGCTGCTTTGGATGCTGGACTGAAGGTCATCCTCTGCGTCGGCGAAGTGCTCGAGCAGCGTGAGCTGGGTGTCACCGAAGAGGTCGTAAGCATGCAGACCAAGATTGCACTCGGCGGCGTCAGCGAGCAGGAGCTTGCCAACATCGTCATCGCTTACGAGCCGGTTTGGGCAATCGGTACCGGCAAAACCGCAACCGCTGAACAGGCGCAGGAGGTCTGCGCCATCATCCGCGGTGTGGTTGCCAAGCTGTACAACAAAGCGGCTGCCGATGCACTGACCATCCAGTATGGCGGTTCGATGAAGCCTGCCAACGCAAAAGAGCTTCTGGGCAAAGAGGACGTAGACGGCGGACTCATCGGCGGAGCTGCTCTGGTTGCAAAGGATTTTGCTGCCATCATCGACGCTGCCCTCTAACCTTTTCTTTCCTAAAAGAAAAGGTTAGGCCAAAAGAAAAGTGCTCGCTTCGCGCCATCTTTCGGCAGCAGGCATTTTGCCGCCACCATTGATACACCTCACTAATTCTTCCTTTCCTAAAAGAAAGGTTAAACCAAAAGAAAAGTGCTCGCTTCGCGCTATTTTTCGGCAGCAGACAAAAATTTTCGTCCACCTTTTTCAAAAGGTGGTGGTGTCCAGAGGCAACGCCTTTGGATTCCTTTTGCAGAAAACAAATGATTTTTGATGCTGCAAAATCAACCCTGTATTCACTACATTCTTATCATCTCCAGTACCAAAAAGAAGGTGTATGACCATGAAACAACCACTCGTTTTAATGATTTTAGATGGATTCGGCATCAACCCGGCAGACTACGGCAACGCTATTCATGCTGCTAAAAAGCCGAATCTGGACCGATATTTTGCCTCCTACCCACACACCCAGCTGGGTGCTTCCGGTCTGGACGTCGGACTTCCCGATGGGCAGATGGGCAACTCCGAGGTTGGACACACCAACATCGGCGCGGGCAGAATTGTTTATCAGGAGCTGACCCGCATCACCAAATCCATCCAGGACGGCGACTTCTTTACCAACGAGGCGCTGACCGGTGCGATTGAAAACTGCCACAAACACAACTCTGCCCTGCATCTGATGGGACTGCTGTCGGACGGCGGCGTTCACAGCCACATCGAACATCTGTTCGGTCTGCTGGAGCTTGCCAAAAAGAGCGGGCTGACCAAGGTATATGTCCACTGCTTTATGGACGGCAGGGATGTTCCTCCTTCCTCCGGCAAGGACTTTATCCTTCAGCTGCAAAATAAGCTCGATGAACTTGGCATCGGCAAAATCGCTTCGGTGATGGGACGTTACTATGCGATGGACCGCGACAACCGCTGGGAGCGGGTGGAAAAAGCCTACGACGCACTGGTTTTGGGCAAGGGCATTCTGTGTGAGAATGCTGCCAAAGCGGTGGAGAATTCCTACGCCCAGGAGGTCACCGACGAATTCATCGTTCCGGTTGTGGTCGGCGACCCTGCACAGGGAAGGATTGCGGCGGAGGATTCGGTCGTTTTCTTCAACTTCCGTCCCGACCGCGCACGTGAAATCACCCGCACACTGGTGGACCCGGAATTTTCCGGCTTTGCCCGCAGCCTGTTCCCGTTGTACTATGTCTGCATGACCCAGTATGATGCGACCATGCCGAATGTACAGGTCGCTTTCAAGCCGCAGAGCTTACATGACACCTTTGGAGAATATATCTCCAAAAAGGGACTGCATCAACTGCGCATTGCCGAAACCGAAAAGTATGCGCACGTCACCTTCTTCTTCAACGGCGGTGTAGAAACCGTTTCGGAAGGGGAGGACCGCGCACTCATCAACTCCCCGAAGGTTGCCACCTACGATTTGAAGCCTGAGATGAGCGCCTATGAGGTGACCGACGAGCTGCTTGCCCGTCTGGACAGCGGAAAATATGACGTTGTCATCCTCAACTTTGCCAACTGCGACATGGTCGGACACACCGGTGTATTCGATGCGGCAGTCAAGGCGGTAGAGGCGGTGGACAGCTGCGTGGGCAAGGTGGTGGAGAAGGTTCTGTCGATGGACGGCACCGTTCTGTTGACCGCCGACCACGGCAACGCCGACCGGATGTATGAGGAGGACGGCTCGCCGTTCACCGCACACACCACCAATCCGGTGCCATTTTTGGTCATCAGCAAACAGTACGCCGACTGCAAGCTGCACGAAGGCAGACTGGCAGATATTGCACCGACCATGCTCAAAATTTTAGGCTTGCCAAAACCGGAAAGCATGAGTGGGGAGAGCATAATTTTATAGAGATAAAAAACAAAAATCCATCCCAAGTGGGATGGATTTTTGTTTTGACGAATCTATTTAGAAAAAGAAGTAAGCTAGAAATTATTACTGTGCATAGCCAAGAACACTGCCGCTATAAGGACCGAAATCCTCTTCTGCTGTTATAGGAAAGTTATTAATATCGTATTCAAATTCCAGTGTCAAAGAGAATGTTGCTCGGAAATTAACACGATTGTTGCCGGATGTAGGAGTAGCACTTGTGCTAACGCCAAACAGATGGTAGTCGAATGCACTACCAGCCCAGAAATAATCAATGTTCAATTGAGCATCAGAGTAGTCAACAATCTGTCTGGTAGAACTGTCAAAAGAGTAATCTCCGCTGACAGTATATGTCATTTCAAAAGTTTTTCCAGGAGAAAATTCTGTTGTTTCGTCTATGACGTAAAAACTTTTTTCTACCGAACGATCGACGATGGTTCCTCTTGTAGCTTTCTGCGATTCATTCTCCCACATGATGCCGTAGAGTTCGTCCTTAAAAGCATCCAATAATACGTTATATTCTTTGCTATTGTAATATGGAGCGTATTTGTTGATGAACATATTTGTAACGTCATTCTGTGCCTTATCAAGTGCTTTGTATTCTTCAGGATTGTTGAAAAGGTTGTCGCACATTTCAACGAATCTTTCTGTTGGTTCTGTAAGACCTTGGTTCGATGGAGAGGTCGCAAAGCATGATGTCGATACGATGAACGTCATAGCAAAAGCCAATGCGGTGCTAAAAATTGCTTTTAATTTCTTCATAGTTTGACCTCCGTTGTGTCTCTTACTTTTGGATATCATAGAAAATTGCAGAACAAAGAACAAACATGTAGAAAATAAACGGTATTATTTTTCCAATCAGTCGTTCTTTTTTAATGATAACCAGATAAAGTAGAAATACTACACCTACAGCGCATAAAAAATATGTAACAAACTGTGGCCACATAAACAAACTCATCGCAAGAAGAGTGCTGATTATGCTGATTGCTTTATCTGAAAAATCTTTATTCAGCATGAAATTATCTATTCAATCCTCCTTGTAGATATTTAGGAGCTCCTTGTTTACATGATAACCCATTATTTTCCAAAAATCAATGGGCAATTCATGCACAAAAAAATGTGCATGAATTGCCCATTGACAAGCATATAATAATATGGCTATAGTAAATACGTTGCAACAAAACAAAGATTGAAAGGTTGTATACTTATGAAAAAATTACTTGCTTCCATGCTCACCGCCCTGATGCTTCTTGCCGCTGTCCCACAGATGTACTTTGCCGATGATGTTGACACTTCGGCAGAAAATACTGATGAAGGTATCAGCACCTGTGAATATATAGATGAGCCTATGGGAGAATAATCAACTGCCAAGCTCCATGCCAAAATTTTCTTTGGCGTAATTTTTTACAAGTTCACAGCTCTTATAGTTTTTCATTAAACGATGGGCATAGTAAGAATCAATAAGTTTAGCTTTGCTTTCCTCGTCCCGTCCTAAATCATGCAGGCTGCATGCCATATTAAGAAGAAGTCCGCCCATTCCATGACATTTATTGTATTTAACACAGATGTCATATCCAAGCTCGGCAATTTCTATACATTCCTCATACCGTCTTTCTCTTCCTAACAATCGAGAATAATTATAAGCAAGTAATGTGATTACGGAAATCCTTGCTTCATCATTCAAAACCTTTTGTTGAGGTGAATCAAACAATTGCTGGTAGATATGGATTGCATAGCGGCGGTCGCCTGTTTCCGAATAGGTAATGGCTATCTGGTTTAAAATTTTGACCTCATCAACGCTAAAAAGATAATCACCGATGTGGTCGAAATCAAAATCAGCATGGGTTATTCGGAGCGCTTTAGTGAGCATTTCGCGGGCGGTTGAATAATCTGTCCAATAGTGTGCAAGCGCCTTTGAACGAAGGATAAACTGTTTTACTACCCTATCTTCGGGGTCTGCAATTTCCTCAAGATATTTTATTCTTTCTGCCGCCTGTTCAAACTGCTTTTGTGCGTTGAGGGCTATGATTTCCTTTTGCAGATTGGATATTTCAAAATCTTTAGGCCCGAGCAGAATGGAAAATTCTTCATCGTCCAAACCAAGCCGCTGAAGAAGTACTTTAATGGTTGTGACGGATGGCTCGTGTTTACCGCGCTCTATACGAGATAAGGTAGAATGGTCGCAAACACCTTTGCAAAGCTCTTTTTGGCTGATACCTTTTTCTTCGCGCTTGTGTTTTATGAAAAAACCGATGTGATAGGCTTTCACAGCTACCACCTCCTATAACATATTATAGGATAAAAGCACAGTAAAATCAACGCAGTAAAAAAGGACAGCTTTCGCTGTCCTTTTTTGTGTGGTGAATCTACTGCTGATGAACCAATCGGGTCTGTTTGGTTTTAGAAGGCTGGGAAATTTTACAATTTGTGCAGGTATAAATATTTGTGATTTGCTTTTCCTCTTTTCCATCCATCTTGTTGGGATAGCCGTGTTGACACAGTACATATTCAAGCGTATACCAACCTGTGTCCACAGAATCTGTCAAATACAGTTCCCCTGCTTCACATTTTGTACACTTCATTCCGGTCGGCTGCATCTGCGCTTGTGCCTGATCTTCAGCCTCGGCACCGGCGAAGGCAGAAATACCCATCGCTGCCAACATACCGACAGCCAGAACAACTGCCGATAGATTCTTCCATTTTTTCATGGAAATCGTCCTTTCTTTTGATTTGTCCTTTGCCGTATCTTTGGATAGCAGAGAAGACAGCCAAACAGCTGTCTTCTCTTGTGGGTGAATCTAATTATACCGTTAACTTAAACGTGTACTGCTTATGATTTTTTAAATCATCCTCCGAAAATTTCGGAAAAAATTTTTGCGACACTTCTTTTCCTTCTTTATTAACATATTCGACATTGACATAATACTGTTTCAGAGGACCATGCAGGCAGTAAGTTTTTCCATCTTCATTTGTTGGAAGAATATATCTCTGGTCAGAAAAAGAAAATTTTACATTTTTAATAGGATTTCCATTTTGATCCACTGCGCGAAAAGTTACCTTATCTTCCACTTTTTCGATACTCTGCGCTGGAGTTTCTTTCTTCCATATAAAAGTGTATTTTCCACCCTCTTTAAAAGAGCGTGCGCTACAAGTCATACTTTCTCCACTGATTGGGTTTTTCAAAACAAAGGTATTGACTTGCTCAAGAATCTTATAACTTGGGAGCGATACCGTTGCAAACTCTACTTGTGATTTTCCATATCCATCTGTTGTTGGAAAAAGCACGAGGTCAGAATCAGAAACAAGTCCCGGAACTGGATTGCCTTTTTGATCAATCACTCGAATCGTTGCGGTCAAAAGTTTTTCCGTAAAGAGATCGCTTTCCGACTGTACAGGTGGTTCAACCGGAGGCTCCTCCAATGTTGTTTTTGCCGCAAAGGCAGGGAAGGAAGAAGCCAGCATCATCGCTGCGCAAAGGAGGGCGCAAAGTTTTTGTTTTTTCATGGAAAATCCCCTTTCTGTCCGCTTGACTTGTTATTTTACTCCTTTCGGAGTTCCTTGTCTTCATCATACATGATTCGATTTTAAAAAGCAAGTGGATTTTGATATAAAGTTGTTTTTTGTGTGAATAAACCTATATTGCAAAGGTTTTAGATAGTAACTTTAAAGGTGATGCCCATTTTGCCGTTTTGAAGGTGGCTGTCTTCAATCGTGACGATTTTAGAAGTGTTCCGTCTATTCCCATAGGAATCACTATAATACAGGGTAACCGTTTGCTTCTCAAAAGGCTTTCCGCTGTACCATGTCTTTCCGGCAGAATTGGTCGGAACAAGTGTCTGCAATGCCGGCAAAACAAACTGTGCATCGGTAATCGGATTTCCATTTTGGTCGATGGCGCGGAAGAAAACCTTTTCTTTTTTCTGTACTGTTTGTTGTGCGGCAGGGTCCTTTGCAGAAATGGATTCATATAACGGAACCGAAGCAGATTTGCACAGATGAAAATTCCGACGTCCTTTTGCATCCGTTTCGTCAAATGTCCTTAGTACAAATACCTCTCCCTCCTGTTCCCAGCAGTATTCTGTCGCGCCGGAATAACTACTGTATACCGGATAGCCATTTACCTCCCGTTTAACCGGCTGGTAATCATATATCGGATTGGCTTGCGGTTTTTGCCGCTCCTGCGCAAGCTGATACTCCTGCTCTCCCGAGGGATAATGGCGAAACTCCAGCTTCTGTCCATCCTCCTCAAAATTGACCGATACATAGGTTGGCGTAACCAGAATCTGTTCGATTTCATTTAAATGATCGCACAGCACCTCGGGGAGAAAGAGCTGGCTCATAGAGGAAAGAAGAGCGGATTGGGATTGGTGGGAAGATTTCATCAAGGAATGTGTCTTAATGCAGCTTTGCAGTTCCTCAATGGATTCATACTGGATTCCAGCAATTTCATCGTTGAAACTTTCCGCCCAAACATCCAAATGCACACAGCTCATCAAAAACACTGCGCAAAGGAGGGCGCAAAGTTTTTGTTTTTTCATAGAAATCTCCTTTCTGTCCGCTTGACTTGTTATTTTACTCCTTTCGGAGTTCCTCGTCTTCATCATACATGATTCGATTTTAAAAAGCAAGTAGATTTTAAAATAAAGCTGTGTTTGATTTCATAAGAAAACAATACGCAAAAAAGCCAGCCCGTTTGGGCTGGCTTTTTGTCGATTCGATTTGCCTGTGTCAGGGATGGCACAATTAGATAATCTGGTTGCTTCTGTCCTTGAGGACAACGTCGTGGCTGCCGCCTTCGACGATGGAAACAGAGGAGACCAGGGTCAGTTTTGCTTTTTCCTGCAGCTCTGGAATGGTCAGCGCGCCGCAGTTGCACATGGTGGAGCGGACTTTGCTCAGCGACAGACCCACGTTATCCTTGAGCGAGCCTGCGTATGGAACATAGGAGTCAACGCCCTCTTCGAAGGACAGTTTCTTGTCACCGCCCAGGTCGTATCTCTGCCAGTTTCTTGCGCGGGCAGAACCTTCGCCCCAGTATTCCTTCATATAGTTACCGTTGATGTTGACCTTGTTGGTGGGGCTTTCGTCAAAACGTGCAAAGTAACGACCCAGCATGATAAAGTCGGAGCCCATTGCCAGAGCCAGGGTCATGTGGTAGTCCTGTACGATACCGCCGTCCGAGCAGATTGGAACATAGATGCCGGTCTCTTTGAAGTATTCGTCACGGGCTTTTGCTACCTCAATTACTGCGGTTGCCTGTCCACGACCGATACCCTTCTGCTCACGGGTGATGCAGATAGAGCCGCCGCCGATGCCGACCTTAACAAAGTCTGCGCCTGCTTTTGCCAGGAAGAGGAAGCCTTCGCGGTCTACTACGTTACCTGCGCCGACCTTAACGGTGTCGCCGTATTTTGCACGGATGAAGTCGATGGTGCGTTTCTGCCACTCGGAGAAGCCCTCGGAGGAGTCGATGCACAGTACGTCTGCACCGGCTTCTACCAGAGCAGGTACACGCTCTTCATAGTCGCGGGTGTTGATACCGGCGCCGACTACATAGCGTTTGTGTGCATCCAGCAGCTCGTTTGCATTTTCTTTATGAGAGGAGTAGTCCTTGCGGAATACAAAGTATTTGAGTCTCTGGTTTTCATCCACCAGTGGCAGAGAGTTGAGCTTGTGCTCCCAGATGATGTCATTTGCTTCCTTCAAGGAGGTGTTAGCATCTGCCATGATGAGGTTTTCGAACTTGGTCATAAACTCGCTGACCGGAGTATCCAGGCTCATTCTGCTGACACGGTAGTCACGGCTGGTTACGATACCGACCAGTTTGCCGGTAGCAGTTCCGTCCTCGGTAACAGCAACGGTGGAGTGACCGGTTTTTTCTTTCAGCGCCAGGATGTCCTTGAGGGTCTTATCCGGGCTGATGTTGGAATCGCTGGTAACAAAGCCTGCTTTGTAGCTTTTTACTCTTGCAACCATTGCTGCCTCGTCAGCTACCGACTGAGAACCATAAATAAAGGAAATACCGCCCTCTTTTGCCAATGCGATTGCCATTTTATCGTCGGATACCGACTGCATGATCGCAGAAACCAGCGGAATGTTCATGGTCAGTGGGCACTCTTCCTGACCTTTTTTAAATTTTACCAGTGGGGTTTTCAGGCTGACGTTCGCCGGAATGCACTCCGAAGAAGAATAGCCCGGTACCAGCAGGTACTCACCAAAGGTATGGGACGGCTCATTAAAATAGTATGCCATAATCTTAACGCTCCTCACATCAATTTAAAATTTGTTCCTGACAACACAGCTTATATTTCTAATTATGATACTATAAGCCTCCAATAATTTCAACCGCTATTTCGACAAAACAGCACTGTGAATAAATTTTGCCGGTGACAGGCTCGGCTCTTACTGGAATTTGCCACAAAGCATACAAAAAAGGTATTATTGTCTTTGACAATAATACCTTTTTCTTTTTAGTCCTGTTTGGTGCAGGCGTCGATAAATGCTTCAAAAATACGGGAAGAGATGCTGTTGGAAAGTCCCAGAATCTCAGGGTGCCACTGGAAGCCCATTACAAACTTTTTATCCGGGTGATAAACTGCCTCGATGATACCGTCGTCTGCTACTGCCATGCTGCGCAGTGGCTCGCCCAGCTTTTTGACTCCCTGATGGTGCAGGGTGTTGACACCGATTTGCAGCAGACCCTCGCTGAAGGTGTGCAGAGGGGTGTCGCGGATGACATTGACCTTGTGTACCTCTTTGTCCTTGTCTTCATCCGACGAGCGGCTGTGCTCAATCTTGACACTGCTCTTGAGCTGGGTGTTGATGTCCTGGTACAGAGTTCCGCCGGTTGCCACATTCAGCACCTGAAAACCTCTGCAAACACCCAAAACCGGTTTGTTCATCTCGATTGCCTTCTGCATCAGTGGAATCTCCAGCGCATCGCGCTCGGGAGCCAGTGCGCCGCAGCAGTCCATCAGCTCTTCGCCATACAGACCCGGGTGGATGTCCGGTCCGCCGCTGAAGATCACGCCATCCACATGGTTGAGGATTTCTTCAACGTCCGCTGCACTGACAGTGCCCTCCAGGTTGTTCAGCTGGATTGGGATACCGCCGCACGCGCTGACACAGTGGATAAAGTTCGGGAAAACATAGCAGTACTTCTGTTCTTCCTGATTGGTATTTCCTGTTTTCGGTGTAATTGCAATGATTGGTTTTCTCATAGGTTAAACCCTCCATTATATTGTTTGGGCATCCGGTTGGCGGATCGCCCTTTGATACACGCTTTTTCTATCTCTATTTTGAATGATTTTTTCCCTTTCGTCAACACCCAAAATAACGGTCTACTGATACAGATGATGCGGGTCGGTCTGTTCGAGCAGATATAAAATGACCGCTGCGGCAAACTCCCGCCAAAAAGCGGAAACAAACGCCAGCTCTCCCAGATTGCCACCGCCCTGCAAAAAGCTCTTGATGCGCTCGCAAATCAGCAGCACCAGAAAGGCTTTGTCCAGCTTTTGCAGCTCTTCTCCCATCCGACGCAGGTCTGCACCTGCCTCCAGATGGATGGGACGCTGTGCAGCCTGCTTTGCTGCACCCACTGCCCGCATCAAAAAGTCACCAAACTCATACTCCTCGTCCGGCAGCAGTCCCATCGCCTGACCCAGATATTCCGCTGCCATCATCATCTGGCGAGACATAGTAAAGGCGGTCGGCTGACCGGTGCGGATTGCCCGCTTGCGGAACTCCCGCAGCATCCGACGCAGCAGTCCTCCATGGATGGCAGTGAACATCCGCTCATCCCGCTGCCTTGCCTGCTCAAACAGTTTTTCTGCCTCTTCACGCAGGCGTGCGGTATAAAAGAAGGCGCTGTCCTTGACAAAGGCATACAGCTGACCATCTGCTTCCCCAAACGCTTTTCGGGTATCCAGATAGCCCAGCTGAATATTTTTGCTGGCAAGCTCCCCATCGAATTTTAAAAAGGAGCCCAGCGGCCACAAGCTGTAAATCTGGATGACCTGCTGCTGTTTGGCGCGGATGCGGTGCATAATGCCAATCGACTCCAAGTCGACCGCAATGACCCGCTGCGCACCCATCTCCAGTGCCAGATTCACCGGCATATTGTCGTGGTAACCGCCATCGATATATTTTTTTCCGTCGATTTCCTTTGCCTGAAATGCCGGAAAGCAGGCGGCAGAAGCCAGCAGATATTCCCGCAGCTTTCCCTTCGGGATGTCCTGCTTGTGCAGCTCCAGCGGCTTTAAGATTGGATATTCCACCGTTACCAGCGCAAAATCGACCGGTGACTGCCAAAATTTTTCCTCATCCAGCAAGGAGGCAACGAAGCTCTCCAGCGGGGAAATATCCGCTCCGCCCTTGGTCAGTGCTTCCTTTGCAAACGCCTTGCGCAGTCCGCGGTCGTCCAAATCCTCTTTCCCTTCCAGCATATCCCCCAGCACCTGCTGTGAGGAGATGTTTTCCCACACAGCCAGTGCCTTGTCGTACTCCTGCTGCACCATCAGCACACCATTGAGCGCACCCACCGAAGTGCCGGTCACCAGCTGATAGTCGATTCCCATTTCCCGCAGCGCCTTCCAGACGCCGATCTGATAGGCTCCTCTGGAACCTCCTCCTGCCAATACGATTGCAGTTTTATTCATGCAGTCCACCTCTTTTCAATCGCTTCCCATTTCCCGCTTTTTGTTCTATTTCGTAAAGAAAATAAAGTCTTTCCTTTTCTATGTTCCTTTTACAGGATGTCTTTTGCGTGGTATGTGTAAAACTAAAATTTCTTACCTCTTAAATTCATACCACAACTCGACCTATTTTACAAGAACAAATTCCCTATTTGCAGTATATTTTATCAGAGTTGCACAAAATATCGCGCAATCTTATGGAAAATGGGCGGATTGTATTCAAATTTAAAATATGATAATATTTACTTTATAAAGAGTGTTGTTTCCATCCTGCAACCGCAGAATGTACGAAACAGCCATTTTTTTATAGTATTTTCATGCAATTTAAGGAGGGATTTTATGAAGCATCGCATCGTTTCTGTCACCGACCCAACCAGTAATCCCGTCTCCGTCATCGTCACGCTGGCGTGGCCGATTTTTATCGAACAAATTCTGGTATCGCTGGTTCAATCGATTGATACCGCGATGGTCGGCTCTCTGGGAGCAAATGCTACCGCTTCGGTCGCCATCAGCCAAAACCCAATCAACCTGATTAACTCGGTCATTCTGGCTTTGGGCGTCGGATTTACCACCATGATTGCCCGTGCTGTGGGTGCGAAGGAATATGACTATGCACGGCTGCTCATTCGGCAATCGATTGTTGTTGTATTTTCTCTGGGCATCCCGCTTTCGGCGCTTTGCTTTGCCCTGTCCCGTAAGATTCCTATTTGGATGGGCGCTGCTCCCGAAATCCTGGATGACGCACAGAGCTACATCCGCATCATCGCCTTCTCCATGCTGTTCCGCGGGCTGATGATGGTCCTGACAGCAATCTACCGAGGGTTCGGGGATACCCAGACCCCAATGATCATTAACATCGCCATCAACCTGACCAACGTTGTCGGCAACTTCCTGTTGATTTATTCTCCGCGGCAAATCACTCTGTTCGGTACCACCTTCCCGATGTGGGGAGCCGGTATGGGCGTCGCCGGTGCTGCACTTGCAACCACCTTCTCTCAGGTGATGGGCTCTCTGGCACTGCTTGCCATCTGCTTTACCCAGCGTTCCGGTCCAATGCGCATCTCCCTGAAAGAGAGCTTCCGTCCCAGCCGCGATACATTGCGGGAGGTTTTCCATGTCAGCCTGCCGGTCATGTTTGAGCGTTTCACCATGTCCAGCGCCTTTGTTGTCACCTCCAGTATCATTGCCACTCTGGGTACCGTTTCGCTGGCTGCCAACTCTCTGGCAGGTCAGGCAGAATCGCTGAGCTTTATGCCCGGATTTGCCTTTGGTACGGCAGCGACCACCCTGGTCGGTCAATCGCTGGGCGCCGGCAATGAGGAGCAGGCGCGCCGCTATGTCCGCATCACCGGTCTGATGGGCGCTGGCGTCATGTTCTTTATGAGCTGTGTGCTTTTCTTCCTGTCCGACCGCATCATTGCCCTGTTCACTCCCGACCCTGCCGTCATCGAACTGGGCGGCAAGCTGCTGAAGATCCTGGCGTTCATCCAGGTTCCGCAGATGTATGCAATGGTCTACTCCGGTGCGCTCAAAGGTGCCGGTGACACCCGCAGTCCCTTCCTCATCACCCTCTGTTCGATGTGGGGTGTGCGTATTCTGGGTTCCTTCATTCTGATTCGGCTGCTGCACAAGGACCTCCCCTGGATGTGTGCCGCCATGTGCTTGGACAACGTCGTTCGTTTCTTCCTGTATCTGCACTGCTACCGCAAAGGAAAATGGGTGCATGCTTACGAAAAGCACGAATCCCGCAGCAAACAGCGTTCCAAGGAGCAGGCTGCTGCCGAATAACACCCGTCTCTCCGGCGTTCTGTGTTATAAAAACACAGAACGCCTTTTTATTGCGCAAACAGCCGCTGCTTAATCTGTTCGGATATGCGCTCGAGGGGGTCGATTTCCTGCTGCCAGTTTTGTTCCAGCTCCTGAGGACTGACCTTGAGCGCCTGACACAGCCGCTGCATCGGTCCAAACAACGGCAGCCTTTTGCCCTCTTCATACGCCTCAATGCTGCTGACCGATAACTGGGACAGCTCTGCCAGCTGTCGTTGTGTATAGCCTTTCTGGCGCCGGATGGCGCTTAAATTTTCTGCAAACATCTTCTGCTTCCATCCATCCCTTCCATCGAGTATGATTGGTTTTTTGCCAGCCTTATTATAACATATTTTGTGTATTTTTACAAGTTGAATTCCACACAATCATCTGATATACTATTTAAAAACACACAATTTATTTGATATTAAGGAGGCTTTTTATGCGCAACCAGATTCCCAGCGACAAAATCGACCACTATCCCGATCTGCTCAGCTGCTTTCGCGGCGGAAGCAACCAACGGCAGCGGGAGGAATATCGCCGGTTTTTATACCGAGCCATCAAAACGCAGTTGACCCAGCGGCAGAAGCAGGTCGTTATGATGCACTTTTTTGACGGGCTTACCCTGACCGAAATCGCCAAACAGATGTGCGTAAACAAGTCTACTGTTTCCCGAACATTATCGCGGGCACTCGACCGGCTGACCGACCTTGCACGATTGTACTTCGAATTAAAATAAAAACACAGCAGGAGGGCGGCATCTGTACAGATGCCGCCCTCCTGCTGCAAAAAACTTATCCCAAAAAGTAAAATAAAATTGCCGCCTGAACCAGGATGATGAGTGGGATGCCGACCACAAAATACCAGTGCTTGGTCTTGTGACGGAAGGTGAACATCCCCAGATACATTCCTACGCTGCCACCCAAAGCAGACAGCAGAAATAAAACCTTTTCCGGCACCCTTCTTCTCTGGCGCTGCGCGGCAAATTTGTCCGCACCGCAGATACTGAAGGTCAAAATCGTCATCGCATAGATGTAAAAAAGCAAAACCTTCTGTCCCATCCTCATTCCTCCTTTTGCTCCTGTTGTCCCCTATTCCTGCTCAAACAGCTTCTGGACCCGCTCCCATGCCGCTGCTGCATCGTGATAGCCATTTTCATACGCCGCCTGCAGCTTGTCCACATCCTTTTCGATGCGGTGCAGCACCATCGGCTGACTGGGTTGGATGATGACCGCCTTGCCCTGCCGCTCCAGCTGCTGTGCTGCCTGCAAGCTGTGATTGTAGTCGATGTGCCGTTGCTGCATACTGTTGCAAAGCGCAGGATAACGGCGGTAGCGCAGCCGAATCAAAGGCATCAGCTTGTTCGGCTTCTTGACATACCCCTCATTCTGGGTCAGCACGATCACCTGCTTTTCCAAGCCGTCCTGCATTGCCTGACCGACCGGAATCGAATCGGCAATGCCGCCGTCCAGATACTGCCTGCCTGCAATCTCCTGCATCGGCGCCAGCAACGGCATCGAGCTGGAGGCAATCGAGTCACGAATCAGGTCATCGCCGTTTTCTCTGGAAAACCAGTGGCAGCGCCCGGTGGCACAGTCGGTAGCTCCGACCTTTAAGCACATGGGCGAGGCATAAAAGGTATCGTAATCATACGGGATATAGCGCTCCGGGATTTCATAAAAAGAAAACTGCCAGTTGAAGATGGAACCGGTTTTCAGCAGCTGACCCACTCCCATATAACGCGGGTCATTGCAAAACCGCTTTGCAATCTCGATGTATCTTCCCCTGTCCTGCGACAGGTAGTTGAGCGCGTTGCAGGCTCCCGCCGAAATGCCGTAGACCGAGGAAAACATCGCCTTGCGGTCGATGAAAAAATCCAGGACCCCTGCGGTGTAGACGCCGCGAAAGCCTCCGCCCTCCAAAATCAAAGCTCCGTGAAACAAGCTTCTTCTCCCTTCCTTCCTCTGTGCGGCTAATCTGCCAAGAAGGTCAGTCCGATAATCTGCGGACCGGTATTGATGGTGATTGCTGCTCCAATCTTATAGATACCCACCGGCGGATAACCGGCTATCTTTTCGCACGCTGCTGCCAGCTCCTGGCTGGCAGGGGTGTCCCTTGCCACCAAAATCATGTAGGGGGCATTCTCCTGTTTTTTACTGCGCTGGGCAGCAAACATCTTTTCCATACTGGAAAGGATGGCTGCATTGCCGCGCACCTTTTCGACAACACTGGTGGTTCCGACTGCCGAAATAACCGGGCGCAGACCAATCAGCTCCCCGACAAAGGCTGCGGTACAGCTGACCCTGCCGGATTTTTTGACATATTGCAGGGTGAAGGGACTAAAATAGATGCGGACTCGGTCAAGGTAATCGCGGATATAGGCAACAACCTCTTCGAACTCGGCGCCCTGCTGCGCTTTCTTGCACGCCTGCATCAGCGGATAGCCGTATCCCACCGTATAGCAGTTGGAGTCGATGACCTCGATGGTCATGGCTCCCGGATGCTCCTCCAAAAAGGCGTCCTTTGCCATCAGTGCCGAGTGGTACATGGAGGATGCGCCCGAGTAGATGGTCAGCACCACCAGATGGGTGTAGCCCTTCTCCCACGCCTGCTCATAACGCTCCTGGAAGGTGATGGACGGAATGTGCGAGGTAACCGGAATCTCCTTACAGCGCTCAATCAGGTCATAAAATTCTTCTGCGGTAAAGCTTTCCCTCTCGTAATAGCCTTCTCCGTCTGCGGTGACCGGGATGGGCAGGATGCACAGGTTGTCCAGCTGCGCTTCCTCCTGCGGTGGGATGTCACAGGCAGAATCGGTGATGAAAAAAATCTTCTGTTCTGTCATAATTTCTCCTTTTAATCAAACGAAATCGGGTCATCCCAGCAAAACTGATGCAGCTGCCCTTCATTTTGCAGCGCAGGGAATCCCCATTGACGCAACGTCTCGTACACAGCGATGGCAACGGTGTTGGACAGGTTCAGGCTGCGCACCGGTCCAATCATCGGCAGGCGCAGACAGCTGTCGGGATGGCGCAGCAGGATGTGCTCGTCGATGCCGGCATCCTCCCTGCCAAAAATCAGGTAGCAGTTGTCCGGGTAGCTCTGCTCGGAATAGACCTTTCTTCCCTTTGTGGTAAAAAAGAAGAGCGAGTCGTCCGAATGCTTTTCCAAAAACTCCTGTGTATTCTCATAATAGGTGATGTCCAAATAGTGCCAGTAGTCCAGACCGGCACGCTTGAGTTTTTTGTCGTCGATGGAAAATCCCATCGGTCCTACCAGATGCAGACGCGCTCCGGTGCAGGCACAGGTGCGCGCAATATTACCGGTGTTCTGGGGAATCTGCGGCTCAAACAGCACGATATTCAGCCGCGGCTGATGTGGTTCCAAGATATTCCCTCCCTCAAAAGTAGCTCGGAATACGATATGAAATGGTATTGTTCACTATATATTTGTAACAACTGTTATATCTTTACTATAATAAAACATTTTCCTCCTGTTTGTCAATTAAAATAGAGGGGGTGGATTCAAAGTTTCTTTTCTTTTTTACCATTGATTTCGACACACTTTTTCGTTAAACTAAAATGTAACAGTATGAAAGCCATTTGGCTTATCATCGAACGAGAAAGGAACTGTACAACACAATGGGACAGATTTACAACAGCAAAAAACTGATGGATGACATCGCGCGCCTTCAGTCCTCGCACGATCTCATCGAACTGCTCAGCGGCATTCAGCAAAGTATGGCAATCTATGAATCCGGTATTCAAGAGGTTTTGACCAAGCTGGAAATCTTGCAGCGGGACGCACGATTCAGCAAGCACAACCCCATCGAATCAATCAAAAGTCGCGTCAAATCCCCGATGAGCATTTTGGAAAAGATGCACCGAAAAGGCTTTCCCATCTCGCTGGAATCCATTAAAACCAACCTCAACGACATCGCCGGCATCCGCGTCATCTGCCCTTTTATCGAGGACATCTATACGGTAGCAGATATGCTGACCCGACAGGATGACCTGAAGGTGCTAGAGAAGAAAGATTATATCCAAAATCCAAAGCCCAACGGCTACCGCAGCTACCATCTGGTGCTGAGCGTACCGGTCTTTTTGTCCGACCACAAGGAGCTGGTGCGGGTCGAGGTCCAGCTGCGCACCATCGCCATGGATTTCTGGGCAAGCCTGGAACATCAAATCCATTACAAAGCCAGCCACGAAGTCCCGGACTGTGTAGTTGGCGAACTGCGCGAGTGTGCGGACATCATCTCCCAGACCGACCAAAGGATGCAGCGCCTTTCCAAGCAGATCCGCTGTATGGAGGACAAAAAGGATTAGGACAGAGGGCAGATTCTTTTCGCAGAAAAATTTCTTCCCCAAAATGAATTGTAATTTTCCTGTAAATTGGGTATAATGAAGCCTAGAAGCACAAAGATGCTATCAACATTGTAAAGGGGTGTAGCTTCCATGAAAAAAAGCGTGCTGATTTCTTTGATCGCGCTTGGAGTTTCCCTGGTAGGTCTGGTGATTGCACTGGCTGCCTGGATGCGCAAGAAAAAAGAACTCTGCTGTGACGATTTTGACGATAACCTTTTGATGGACGACGACGATTCTGAATACATCGCCGCACAGTATGTCGAACACGCAGATGAACCTCTCTCCGACGAGGACACCTCGTCCGATGAGGATGACGCTGAATAAAACGATATGCAAGCTGCCTCCTTTTATTATATCGAAAGAGGAGGCAGTTTTTTGTTAGATTTTCTGTGTGTTTTGGCTTCTTCTAATTATTTGTTATATTTTTTTGAAAAAAGGGCTTGCATTTGTAAAGCAAATATGGTATTATAATTAGGCACTGAAAAATAAATATCGCGGGATGGAGCAGTTTGGTAGCTCGTCGGGCTCATAACCCGAAGGTCGTTGGTTCAAATCCAGCTCCCGCAACCACCAGACTGAGTCTGGACGCAAATCGCGTCTGGACTCTTTTCTTTTAATCCGGCAAGGCGCTCGCGTCGAAAGTAGTTCCCAAAGTGTTCATCCTTTCCAAGTATAGACCCATCGTCAACAGACGGTGAGTCTTTTTTATGCGCTTCTATATAGATTTATCTGTATTGTTCAAATTATTTGTTATAATATGCGCTATAAACCAAATATTTTCATTTTTCTCTAGACTTATCTTATTTATTGTAGTAATATAGTATTAACATATACTAAACTATGTAGATAATTCATAAAACCACCGCCTACTGTATTATAAAACACTTGTTGTATGAGGAGAAAATAAAATGAAAAAATCACTTTCATTAATACTATCTTTAGTATTAATATTATCTTTAACTTCGTGTAGCTGTGAACATGAATTTGACAACGGAACAATTACAAAAGAATCTACTTGCTCAAAAGAAGGCACAAAGTTATTTATATGTACACTATGCGGCGATGAAAAAACCGAAAATATCCCATGTTCTCCACATAAATATGAAAAAAAGATAATTAAAGAACCAACCTTCGATAATGTTGGTGAAGCTGTATACACCTGTGAATCATGTGGGGATTTTTATAGTGAAGAGATTCCCATAAAAGAAAAATCTGTCAATGTAACCGTTACAGATAAAAGAAATATTCCTAAAGATATTCACAATGGCAGTTTTTCTGATCGTGTAGAGTTTACTTTCAATTTAGAAAATACATTTGATAAACCCGTAAAAGGCATTGAAGGTATCCTCTACATTAGGGATATGTTTGGAAAAGACATTCTATCAACAAGCTGTGACTTTACCGGTCAGAGCATTCCAGCAAACAATTCTATCACTATTACAGATATGGGTATAGATATTAATAACTTTATGGATGAACATATAAAACTCTACAATGAAAATTATTCTGATTTAAAATTTGATTATGAGGTTATCAATATTGTCTACGATGAAGGATCTGTAATACATAAAGATAAACAAAATGAATCTGCACCAGTTGTTGTAAATGTACTAGATAAACAAAATTTACCGCAAGATGCTTATAATGGACAATTTTCCCCTAGAGTACAGTTAATTATAGAAGTCACAAACAATTCAGCAATAGACATTAAAGGAGTGTCTGGTATTTTAACTATTAAAGATTTATTTGGAAAAGATATTTTATCTTCTACTTGCGATTTTACTGGACAGCTTATTGCTGCTGGTGATACCGTAACATTTTCAGATTTAGGTATAGATATCAATAAATTTATGGATGAGCATATAAAACTCTACAATGAAAATTATTCGGATTTAAATTTTGTGTATAAGATAAATTCTATTGTTTACAATGATGGACAAACTGAATCTTATAATTAAATCAAAAGTTTCAGTAAAAATAATTAGGATAACTGGTATATAAAATACTATTAACTGCGCTCGAAATCTGGCGCAGCAGACTGCAAGCAACAGATTTCGGGAACCGCAACTGGCGCCGTGCGATAACCCGAAGGTCGTTGGTTCAAATCCAGCTCCCGCAACCACCAGACGGAGTCTGGACGCAAATCGCGTCTGGACTCTTTTCTTTTAACCCGGCAAGACGCTCGCGTTAAAAGCCGTTTCCAAAACGTCTACTCCTTCCAAAAAAGACTTATCGTCTGTTGACGATAAGTCTTTTTTGCGTGTTTTCATCGTTGTTCCGAATAACAGCAGAGAGAACAAATTGGATTGATTTGGACGTCACACGGGCGTCATGCGCTATCACTTGGTCGTCGCCGACCTAAGGAAAAACCAATAGAGAGCTTTCTATAAAACAAAAATAAAAGCTCTTGATATTCTGTCATCTTTTGGTTTTTTCTAATAATTATCTTCATTATTCTTTGTCAATATCTAGCAAAAGCCTGTTCATTCGATTTAGCGTTTTAAAGCAAATATGTGAAGGGTCGACAAATATTGCGGTGGAAGCACTTGAAAATATTTACTTTTCGTTCATTTTTTATTGTCATTATTGACACAAACTTTTTTATCTGCTATGATTCAATGTGCAAGTGATATGGCTTTGTGTGTTTTTTCATCTGCCACTTTTAAAATCAGAACAAAATATTTTTGCAAAACGGAAAATATGCGCTCGTTGCTTTGTATTCCATGGTACAAAACAATGGGCGCATCCATACGGATGGGCAAATTTTTTTGTAAGAGGTCTAAGGAGGATATAATAATGAACAAAACAGCAACAAAAGTGCTAGCTCTGTGTGCAGCTGCTATGATGACTCTGACTGCCTGCACTGGTAATGCGCCTGCTACCGAGGAAGAAAAACCAAGCGATGCTGCTTCCACTGAAACCAAAGACGAAGCAACAGACAAAAAAGACGAGGACAAAACTGCTGATGCTTCTGCTGTCACCGGCAAACACGAAATCACCGATCTGGTGCTGCCAAAACTGGCTCAGAATGAATTGACTACCTTCAACATTCTGCACAGCGAAACCAACGAAGACTTTGAAATTCTTTTCAACCTCGTTGAAGGTCTTCTGGAAAAAGACAGCCTTGACAAACGTCATCCATGTGTTGCGACCGAGTGGGGTACCGAAGACGGCGGTCTTAACTGGACCTTCAAACTCCGCAACGATGTAAAATGGGTTGACATGAACGGCAATGTGAAAGCGGACTGCGTTGCAGACGACTTCCTGACCGCTCTGGAATGGACCCTGAACTTCCACAAAAACGACTCCATCGGAACCTCTATGCCTTGCCAGATGATCAAAGGCGCACAGGAGTACTACGATTACACCAAAGGTCTGTCCAAAGAAGAAGCTTATGCTCTCACCGCTGGTGAAGGTTCTAAATTCCGTGAAATGGTTGCTGTTGAAGCTCCAGATGCCTACACCCTGCACTACACCTGCACTGCTGAAAAACCTTACTTCGATTCTCTGATGTCTTACACCACCGGTATGCCAATGTCTCAGGCTATGATCGACGAACTGGGCGGCGTTGATGGCGTTCGTGCAATGAACAACGAGAACATGTGGTACAACAGCTGCTACACCATGACCTCTTATCTGCAGGGCAACGAAAAAGTTCTTACCAAAAACCCTGAATACTGGGACAAAGACTGCTTCCTGTTCGACACTGTTACCATCAGAATGGTAGAGTCCAACGACGTTGCTTACCAGCTGTATCAGTCCGGTGAAGTGGACTACGTTAAACTCGGCGAATCCATGGTTAAAACCATCAGCGAAAATCCAAACCATGAATTCCATGACTACCTGGTTCCAGACGTTCCGGCTGCTTACTCCAACCAGTTCCATTGGAACTACGACAAACATCTGGAAGATGGTTCCGAGGATGTAAACTGGAACAAAGCAATCGCTAACGAAAACTTCCGTAAAGCAATGTACTACGGTCTGGACCTCACCGACTTCCTCCGTCGTGAAAACACCCTTGATCCACTTTCCTGCCAGAACGATACCTTCACCTGCGATCGTCTGAGCTACACTTCTGACGGCAGAGACTACACCGATTTGGTAAAAGAGAAAATCAACCTGCCGGCAGAACCAAAGGTAGAAGGCAAACCAACCCGTTATGACCCTGAAAAAGGACAGGAATACAAAGCAAAAGCGATGGAAGAGCTGACCGCTCAGGGTGTTACCTTCCCGGTTGAACTGGATTGGTTCGTCAAAGGTGGTAACCAGCAGGCTCTCGACATGGCAAGCGTTCTTCAGACTGTATTCAAAAATTCCCTCGGCGATGACTTCATCACTGTAAAAATCAACCAGTACGTTTCCAGTATCAACCAGGAAGTTCGTACTCCTAAACTCCAGTCTGTTCAGACCAGTGGTTGGGGTGCAGACTACAGCGACCCTGAAAACTACCTCACTCAGATGGTAAACGACAGTGATGCTGCATGGTACGCAACCTCTTTTGAAAACATCAAAGACCTCCCGGAAAAAGATTACAACAAAGAGGTAATTGCACAGTTTACTGAATTTACCAGACTGGTAAACGAAGCTGTTGTGATTACCAAGGATATGGATGCACGTTACGATGCTCTTGCAACCGCAGAAGCTTACCTGCTGGAGCACGCTCTCGTAATGCCTTCCAGCACCACTTCTTCCTTCGCACTGAGCCGCTTCAATACTCAGGGTGAATGGGCAAAAGAAAAAATCAAAAACTTTGAAACTTGCAAAGACGGCTACACCTATGAAGAAATGGTAGCTATCAGAGAAGCAAGAAAAGCAAAATAATTGATTTTACTTTCTGTAACAAACGGAGCGGTTCCCAAATAGGAACCGCTCCGTTTTTCTTTCCGGCTAAATCCTCTTTCTCTGTAACAACCCTTGTGCTTGTACCGGTGTATTTTCTACCGTTATCTACATCCTTTTCAACCAACTGTTGAGCAGCCGGGTAAAAAACTATCTCCTTGCGTTATTGAAGCTTCTTTCTGTAATTGATATACTGATTAACAGAAACCGGTTTTAAAACAAAAAGGAGGTTTTTCCATGATAGATGCAGCCAAAGTAGGCAGACAGATTGCAGACCTGCGCAAAGTGAAGGGCTTGACCCAAAGCCAACTGGGAGAGCGGTTGAACATCTCCTTTCAAGCTGTTTCAAAATGGGAGCGCGGCGAAACTCTGCCGGATGTTGGGATTTTGCTGGACTTAGCCAAGGTGCTGGAAACGACCGTTGACCACATCCTCAACGGCGGTCAACGGATGATGGAATATACCCGCCGGGTATCGGTTGCCCAGATTCGAGAGGGAATTGAATGCTTTGTACACATCGGCGAATTGCTTGGTAAAGATAATCTGTTTTACATCGGAGCGATGGAAGGGATCGACCAAAAGATGAACATGGAATTTGAAAAATATCTTGCAGACCCGTACACACGTGAGGCAATGATTGCCGAGGCTCTGGTTCAAAATATCGCCGGTGGTGCTTATGTGGATTTATCTGATGTCCAACGCAGCTTTCAGCATCCGCACTGGGTCAAAACCGTTTGCGAATACGCACAAAAATACGGATTAAAGTAGGATATGCTTTCATTGAAAACACCACCGGAGGGAAGTCCTGTTAGGACTTCCCTCCGGTGGTGTTTTTCGCTTTTGATAGAGTTGCCGTTACTCCTGCGGTGTGACGCAAAGGAAATCCGGCTCCCTGCCCAGCTCGAACTGCACCGGCTGGGTGCGGGATTTCAGCTGCTCCAAATCCACATACTGCACCCGCTGATTTTCATAGGAGGTCCAGTAGAAACGTTTGGATTCCGCGCACATCACCGAGGTGTAGATGGTATAGTCATACGGGATGACCTCGACGTCGTACTCGGTGAGATGCCCTTCCTGGCTGACCCGAACCATTCCGTTCGGGAAGGCAGCGCTCTGGAACAGGTGCATCATATTGGCTACCCCGTGCGCCTCGTCCTGACCTTTCACACCAAACTTTTTCAGCATGGCAAGACGGACAAAGCGGGACGGCGAGCTCCAGTCGCCGGGCAGTCCCTGCATTCCACTGCCGGAGAAGCACTGGGACAGGCGATTATCCTCCAGCTCCCATTCATCGTAGTCCAAATCACGCAGACCAACGTAGTTGAGCAGGTTGGTGCGGTGCCACGGGTAGCCAGGACTGTTGGTCATGACGCCGACGGTGCTGCGGTAGATGTGCAGACCATCCACATCCGGCTCAATGACCGCCATCTCGCCGGTGCTGTCGGAAAATGCCCAATGCAGCGACGGAACGGTTCCCAGCATCGGCTCGTGCAGCAAAGTGACCTGCTGCTGCAAGGTATCCACCACCTGCTGCACGCTGTCGCACTGTGCCAGCATATGGTAGACCACAAAAGGAGGCAACAGAGCGGTCGTTCCTTCCTGCACCTGCTGTTCAAAATGGGCAAATTCGCGGTAATACAGCTGACCGCCCATCAGTCCCTTCTCGTTGATGCCCTCATACAGCACCGGTGTGGAGGGAATCATCAAAAATCCGGTTCCTACTGCCGCATAGGCAGAGGTTCGCCGCTCCTGCTCACGCAGGTTATTTTCCATTGTCGTGCCGCGCATATAATAGCTGGTGCCGCGCGGGATAAAGCTGATTTTGCTGCCCTGCGCCAGCCGGTTGAAGTCCATATTCCTTCCCCACAGATGCTTGCCGTCCTGTGTCTTCCAACTCAAAGCGCTGCATCCGGCGTTCATCATCGACATCAGCTGTTGTAGCTGTTCCATAGGATCTCTCCTTTATTCAAAATGGAGCGGTTGTCCGCAGCACCTTACTTCGGGTTGTACTCGGTGTCGTGCGGGTTGAGCTGCTCTTTGTCCTGCGGATAGAATTTGTTGTGATAATATCCCTGTGCCAAATAAACCGGAGCCAGTGGATTGTGTCCGGTGACCCTGTCTTTGACTGCCAGCGCGGTAATCGGTGCATCGGAATATTTGATGAACAGGGTGTCATGTCCGACACACAGACCGAGCATCAGATTGAAGTCGGTCTTCTGCTGATTCAAAAACAGCGCCTGTCCGATCGGATTGCACATCGTTTCGGTTTTGCAGCTGCCTCTAACCGCCTGCTCGTCGGTGATTCCCAAAAAGTCCTTGGTGATCGACCCGTTCTTGCAGATAATCGACACCACTTCAAAGCCATTATACTCCAGGATGTTGACGACCTCCTGCGTTTCCTTGAACAGTCCGGTGCAGAAGGCAATTCCAATCTTATGATAGCCGCCGCGATGCAGGAATTTGATGATTTCAATGAGTCTGGTGTCCTGACAATAGCCTCCTGCCTCGGTGAGCGCCGCACAATAGGCGATGCGGTGGTTTTCCGGTTCGTTATACAGCTGTTTTGCCTGCTCCTTGACCTGTTCGTCCTTACTTGGGCAGTCCGGCAGGGTCTTGGTCATATCCTGCTTGGTACAGCCTCTCTGAAAACATTTTGCACAATTATACATTTTTTTATACCTCCCTGATTTTTTCTTCTATCCCTCGGCTCGTTTCCTCTGTTCTCATTATAGTACATTCTGCTAAAATGTCCAGCCCGTCATATTTTGGTTTTCCGGCACATAATTTTTATCAAACCGGATGAGGAGGGGTATTATGCTCGAAAATCTTCTGGACCGGGCGGTGCAGCTGTTGTGGGGACGCGGGACCATCGCCTTCACCCTGCTGTGCGGGCTTTATTTTACTGTCTTTACACACTTTCTTCCGCTGCGGAAGATCGGTCTTGTCACACAAAAGACGCTCGGTTCGTTGTTTTGCAAAAAAGAATCCAAGGACAGCGTTTCTCCCTTTGCCGCTGTCAGTACCGCACTGGGCGGTACGATGGGGGTCGGCAACATCATCGGCGTGGGTGCAGCGCTGGCGCTGGGTGGCGCGGGCAGCATCTTCTGGATGTGGGTCGGCGCGCTGCTCGGGATGATGACCAAATATATGGAGGTCTTTCTGGCGGTCCGATGGCGGGTGCGCCGTCCCGGTTCCCGCTCCTTCTGCGGCGGTCCGATGTATTACTGCGCGCGCGGCATCCCACATCCCATCGGCAAGCTGTTGGCGGTGCTGTTTTGCATCTTCTGTATCCTCTCGAGCCTGTCCAGCGGCAGCATGGTCCAGACCAACGCCATCGCCCAGTCGATGCAGCAGAGCTTTTCGGTTTCCCCTTCCCTGTGCGCTGTGGTATTGGTGCTGGTGTGCGGGTGGGTGCTGCACGGCGGCTGTGACCGTGCGGTGCAGACCTGCTCAGCTTTAGTCCCATGGATGTCCGCCCTCTACCTGTTTGGCTGCGGGATCATCCTCTTTCATTTCCGGCAGAATATCCCGTCTGCCTTTTCTCAGATTTTGACACAGGCGTTTTCCTCCGGCGGCATCGCCGGTGCGGCGGGCAGCGGGGTCGGATTTTTCACCTGTGTGCGGGTCGGCATCTCCCGCGGCATCTTCACCCATGAGGCGGGATTGGGCAGCGCCTCCATCGCTCACGCCTGCAGCGGTGCGGACAGTCCGGTCGAACAGGGCTTCTGGGGAATTTTTGAGGTGTTCTGCGACACCATCCTGGTCTGCACCATCACAGCACTTTCGATTTTGGCAAGCGGTGTCCCTCTGGGTGCCTCCGGTGCCTATCAGGCATTTTGCAGTGTGATGGGAAAAACCGGCGGCAGATTGCTGGGGATCTCTCTTTCGCTGTTTGCCTTTGCTTCGGTCATCAGCTTTTGTCTGTACGGTCAGCGCTGTGTGGAATATCTGTTCGGCGACAGCCGCCGCGCACTTTTCCTCTATCGCTGCATTTTTCTGGTCGGGTGTGCCGCCGGCTGCTTTGCCCGTCTGCCGGTGGTTTTTGCGCTGGCGGACCTGCTGAATGCCTGCCTGCTGCTGCCGAATCTGATTGTTCTGCTGATTTTGTCCCCACAGGTTTTTTCTACCACCAGAGAATATTGTCTGAAAGGAGCCACCCATCTATGTTCGTCTGTTCATTCAAACCCCGTTCCCTCTTCAAAAAGTTGCTGTGTGCAGCGGCAATCCTCGCGGCGGTCCTGCTGATTGCCTTGACGTTGCACCCTTTTGAGTCGCCTGCTCCGGTGCAGCCCACCGCCCAGCATGATACCTGCGTTCCTAATGGGCTGGCGCAGGTGCGATTTCTGCAAAGCTACGGCTGGGAGGTAAACGAACAGCCCTGTGAGATGGTGCAGGTGGTGATCCCCGAAACCTTTGGCGATGTCTATGAAAACTACAATGAGATTCAAAAGCAGCAGGGCTTTGACCTGAGCCGGTTTCGAGGAAAGCAGGTCAGCCGATGCAGCTATGAAGTGCTCAACTACCCCGGACAAAAGGAGTATATCCGAGCCAATCTTTTGATTTACAATCAGGAGGTCATCGGCGGGGACATCTGCTCGATCTATGCAGAAAACGGCTTTATGCACGGTTTTTCTCTGCCGGAGCAGGAGCTGTGAGCTTTCGTCTGCTGTTGACCCAGAAAAATAACCCGATGCCTTAGACGGGTGTTCATAAAAAGGTTAAAGGTCGAGTATCTGAATGTTAGATACTCGACCTTTTCTTTTTATTATGCTTTGACTGCATGACAATCCCTCCGTCACGGCTGCGCCGTGCCACCTCCCTTTACACAAGGGAGGCTTTGGTGTGGTGCAGCCCCGCACATCGCACAACACACCCAAAGGTGTATAGAAGTGCGCCCTTAATCAGTTCGATAAACTGAAATTTGCAGAATTGAATCATTACACGCAAGGATTAAAAATTGCTGCAGCTCCATAATGGCTATCCGTATCTACAATTTGAATTTCAATCTTATTCCAAGCATCGGTTCCTTCAACTTGAATCAAATAAGCTGTCATTTCCCTATCAGCAGCCAATTCTGCGACCGTATTCTTTGCAATGATAGCGGTTTCTTCCCCATCAACTTTCACATGGATGGAAATATCATCTGGTGCTATGTTTTCATTTCCCTGCTGAAATTTCACCAAACTCATAGGTCTAAAGTATATCATAAGACCATTTCCTGCGCCTTTGACAGAAAAAACATGTAATCCGTATATCTCCAATGTATCAAAACTAATATCCAACGAAGTGTTTTCTGAAAGCGGAATGTTTTGACACCAATACTCCAAATAGTTTACCGCATAGCCTTTTACTGCAGTTAAAAAAGGATACTTCCCCTCGGGAATATCGAATTGATAGTATCCATCTTCGTTACTTTCTGCACAGTAGATAGTAGCAAAACTGTTGTTCTTTATTTCAATCTTAGCTCCAGCAATAGGAGTATTGTTCTTGCTTTTCACATATCCATCTAAAAGCATTGCCTTATCTCCTCATCAAATTCTGATTTGTTGAACTATTTGTACTCTATCATAAACACCTTGAAAATGCAATATTCGGCACAGCGACCACAATCGCTGTGCCGAATAACTGTTTTATGACCACCGATGCCTTTGGCATCGGGTTATTTTTCTGGGTCCGATTTTTCCTGCGCAGTCGGGTAGCTCTCCCGCACAATCACCTGTTCGCTCCAGCTAATCTGTTGCTGCTGCGGCGTCTTTACAAACCGCTCCGGCTGCTTTTCCAACAGGTCAAACAGCTTGCAGCCTTGATTGCGGGCGTAGTTTACCGTCTGCGCTGTCCCGCTGCGGGTAGCATTGACCATATAATAGGCGCATGCTCTGCTGCGGTCCACCATAAAATAATTTCGTTTTTTCATACAGACAGCAGAATATTCCATGCTGACCAGATACACCCGGTCGGCGTGTTCCTTAATTTGCTCGTACAGCAGCCGATCGGTGCGGCTCCAGCGCTTTGCCTGCTCCGGGTAGGGCAGCGCAAGGTGCAGCCGCAGCTGTGGCAGGCGGCTTTTTAGCTCCAGCACCATCATCGCCGCCATCGTATCGAATCCCAATGCGCCGCCGGTGTAAAAGGTAGTGATGCCTTGCTGTGCCAAATCACAGATGAGCCGCCGCAAATTTTGCCGCAGCTCTGCCAGCCGGTCCGGGTCGGACGGAAGCGACCGATGACCGGTCAGACAACAGCAGTTCTGCCGCTGCTCGAGCGCTTCATTTTGCTGTCCTTCCATTCTGCTCTCCCTCCCTGTACTTCACTGAAAGACAAGGGCTTTTAGTATCCACAAAGCGATACAAATAATCCTTTGCTTCCTGTGCATAGTCGATGTTGATGCGCGGGGTGGCAGCAATCTGCTGCTGTGGCAGCTCCACTCCTTCGCAGATAAACAGCTCATCTCCGCAAAGCGACAGACCGTTTTGTTCGCGGGTAATGGCAAGCGCATCGCACAGCCGCCCGGGACCGGACAGCAGTGTGTTCTCCTTTAAGCTCTTGATAGGCTTTTTGCTCTGCCGCAGCTGCATCATCCGCTCGATTCCCTCTACCGGAGATGCCGCACGAATCAGCACCGCCTCCGGCACGCCCTCTTCCCGCGTGGTGACATTCAGGCAGCTGTACATTCCGTAGATCAGATAGACATACGCCTTTCCACCTACTTCGAACATAACGCGGGTGCGCGGTGAGCTGCCCTTATAGGAGTGACACGCCTTGTCCGAAAAGCCGGTGTACGCCTCGGTTTCGCAGATGATGGCGGAGAGGGTCTGCCCTTCTACCCTGCGGACCAGCAGCTTGCCAATCAGCTGGCGGGCAACCTGTACGGTATCCTGCAAATAAAACTCCGGCGGCAGTTTTTTGCCCGGCAAGCCGTTATCCATCCCTTGCTTCCCCCTCACAAAAAAGCGCTGCCGTCCTGCTGCGTCGGAGGATTTCCTCCCGCAGTCGACGGGTTTGCTGCGCAAGCTGCTGTGGGGTCGGCAGAAAAACGTCGTTCCACATCTCCTCCCGCGGCAGCCACCAGACCGGACCCGGCTGCGGGGTATCGCCCGCCACCCGTGGGAAAAGGTGCCAGTGCAGATGGGTGTCCCCATTGCCCAGCAGCTCAACGTTCATCTTGTCCGGGTGGTAGACAGCAGCCACCGCCTCTGCCACCAGCGACATCTCCTGCAAAAAGCGCGTCCGAATTTCCCACGGCAGATGGTACAGCTCGGTGACGTGCTGCTTTGACAAAAACAGGGTATAGCCACAAAAGCGCTGGTGATCTCCCAGCACCACATAGCCGGTCGAAAGCTCGCAGACAAAGTACGGGTTTTCTCCCCGCTTGATCTGCTCAATTCTTTCGCAGATGAGGCATCCCATCGTCTATTCCTCCTCCCGAGAAGCCACCAGGCGCAGCTCCTCTTCACTCAATTCCCGACATTCTCCTTCCGGCAGCTGCGGGTCCAGCGGCAGTTTTCCCATCTGCACCCGCTTTAATTCCAAAACTTTTAAGCCGTACACTCCAAACATCCGCTTGATTTGATGGTACAGCCCTTCTTTGAGGATGACCTCTCCCCAATCCCCCTGTGGGGTGGAGGAGAGTTTTTTCAGCGACGCCGGCAGGGTGAAGTCCTCGCCGATGCGGACTCCCTTGGCAAAATCCGCCTCCATCCGCTCGGTGATGGCGCCGTCCACCAGCGCGTGATAGGTCTTTGGGATGTGCTTTTTCGGGGAAAGGATGTCGTGGGCAAACTCTCCGTCGTCGGTAATCAGCACAAAGCCGGTGGTGTCTTTGTCCAGCCTGCCCGCAGGGAAAAGTCCCTTGCGCCACAGGTTTTGCGGCACCAGGTCCACGACGGTGGGCTGATTTTTGTCCTCGCTTGCGCTGACCACTCCTTTGGGTTTATTGAGCATCAGATACAGGTGCATCCGCAGGCAGAGCGGCTTGCCCTGCACCTGCACTGTGTCGCTGTCAAAGTCCACTCCAAAATCCGCCGCCTTTACCACCTGTCCGTTGACAGTGACCGCTCCCTTTCGGATGAGCGTTTTGACCTCGCTGCGGGAAAGGTTGCCCTGCATCGAGATTGCTTTATCCAACCGTTGTTTTTTTGCCATTGTATTTCTCCGTATCCTGTTTGTGATAGTCTTTTCGTCTATTGTGGTTCTATCCTATTGTATCACAAGATGGTATCACAAGGAAAGCCTTTCAAAAAGCAAAAGCGCCAAAAGAAGGGCGGTATTTTCCGCTTCCTTTGGCGCTTGGCTTCTGTTGTTTTGGACTGCTGTTTAGCCCGGAATATCTCCCACTCCGTTGAGGATCAGTCTTGGACGGTATGGGAACAGCTTGACTGTTTCTCTGGTGGATACGCCGGACAAAACCAGCACGGTATCCAGACCGCTTTCGATGCCGGTTACGATGTCGGTATCCATTCGGTCACCAATCATCACCGCCTCGCTCGAGTGTACCCCGAGCATATTCAGTCCGGTGCGCATCATCAGCGGGTTGGGCTTGCCGATGTAGTAGGCTTCCTTGCCGGTGACCAGCTCGATGGGTTTGACAAAGGCGCGGCAGGCAGGCATGATTCCCTGCTCGGTCGGTCCGGTCAAATCGTAGTTGGTACCAATCAGGCGCGCGCCCTTCTGCACCAGCTGGACGGCCTTGCAGATGTTGTCGTAGTTATAGTTGGGGGATTCTCCAATTACCACATAATCGGGATTGGTGTCGTCGAGGGTGATGCCCTTTTCATACAGTGCGTTGTACAGTCCCGGCTCTCCAATCACAAAGGCGTGTGCACCGGGACTTTGGCGGGAGATAAATTCTGCTGTTGCCAGCGCGCTGGTGTAAAAGTGATGCTCGTCCACATCCAGTCCCATGCGGGCTAATTTTTCCTGTAATTCCTTCGGGGTTTTGCCGCTGTTGTTGGTCAAAAACAAAAACTGTTTGTTCTCCCGATACAACCATTCCACAAATTCCTTGACCCCGGGTAAAATCTTGTTTCCATGATAGATGACTCCATCCATATCGCAGATGAAGCCTTTTGCATTGCGAAGCTGTTCCATCAATAGCTTCTCCTTTCTCTTCTTTTCTCTTTCATTTCATCCTCTTTATTGTAACATGAGCCTTTACGAAATTCAATTCCATAATTTGCGAAAAAGAAAAACCACCTACCGTAAAAAAAATGTGCATCCTTTTGTGAAATGATAAAAACAAGGCAGCCAAAAGGCTGCCTTGTTTTTTATAGGTGAATCTATTTCGGGTCGGATGATTTTTGAATCAGCTGCGGCAGCTGCTGATGATAGTATTCCCAGAGGTAATTTAAATAGCGGGTCTGGGTCAGTCGGCTGTTGAGAGGTTCATTAAAATATCGTTCTGGCGGGATTTTGCCTGCCTGATATTCTTCCTGTGTCTGATAATAGCTGCGCTCCACTTCCTGTGCGATCCGTTCCGGCACGGTTCCCTCTGGATAGAGCATCGGGTACAGGTCATAGATGATAACATCCTGATTCTGAAAAATCTGATATTGCTCCCAATCGGAAACGGAAATTTCGCCGGAAGGCAGCTTGATTTTTGTTGTATTGGCTGGCACCGCCTGCAAAAAAGCAACCGGATATGCGTCAGAGCCTAAATAATCGTGCCAGTATACCCCAACCGCCGTAAAATCTCCAGAAAGCTCTGGACAATAGAAGGTCTCCTGATTTAAAAAGACCGAATCCTCCATCACCACCTGCGGAATCTGCTGCTGGTCGATGGTATAGCCCAGCTGCTCCGGGGAAGTAGGTGCGCTGACCTGATTCTGATTTGAGGTGCAGCCGCTAAAGCAAAGGAGCAAAAAGGCAACCGCGATTCCAAGCAAGTTTTTTCTCATAGGATTCCCCCCCTTATTTTACCAGTTGATAACGGTCGATGTCGATTTGTCCGTCGGAAACGACCATCGGATACGGAAACTCCTCCAGCAGCAGCTTGCCGTCCTGTTCAACCAGCATCATCTCATAGGTCACCGCTTCGCCCAGCACCGGCGGGTCATCCATCGACTCGGCGCGCTGTGCAGGTTTTGCTGTGACCTGATAGGTCAGGCGGTCGCCGCTGCGCTCGGTTTGCTTGAGTGATACGATTTCTGCAAAATAGGTAATTCCCATCGAATCGTGGGCGTTGCTGATGTGGTAAACCTTGTCGTCTCGCTTGAAGAGGACCGGTCCTTCCTGGAAGAAAGCCTGTTCCAGCGCCTGCTTTGCCCGGTCGGTGAAAACCTGTGCTGCCACCTGCTCATAGTCCTCTACCTCATCGTAGTATCGGATGTCCGATGGGTCATCCTGATTGCTGAAGGGCAGCAGGTTTTCTACTGATGTCAGCGCCGGATGATTTGGGTGGTAAATCCCCTCCGCCTGCTCAATCAATGCACTGACCTGCGCCTGGTCGGGAGCCTGCTGTTGTGTGCAGCCGCACAGGGACAGCACCGGCAGCAAAAGGACCATGGAGCCTGCAACCAGTCGGGAAATCAAACGCTGTTTTTTCATAGGATCTTTCTTCCTTTTTCGATTGGGTTATATTGCCCATTTTGTAGGAACTCTTCTTCTCCATTATACTGTATCGGATTCTAAAAGTCAAGAGTCTCTTCGGGATTTATTCTATTTTTTCGTCTGGTGTATATTTTGTGTGGATAAAGCTATAAAACATACTGTATCTTTTTGGGGTTGCCGATGTGGATAAACTGCTCTTCGACCTTTACCTCTGTCTCGCTGACTCCGCATTTTTGGCAGACTGCCGGATAAAGGACCAATCTGACCTGCTTCTCATCCTTATATGAATCTCCGCCGCCTTCGTGGACGCAAGCAACCTCCCCCGCATAATTCCACTTGCCATAGCGGGTTTCCTCCTGCTGCACCGCTTCTGCGCCGCAGCTTTTACATACGCTGTATTGGAGGGCGGGCTTTTCCGAAGCAGCAGCCGGAGAAACTGCTGTTGCGGCTGCACTCATCGACAGGAGGACTGCGGTTAAACAAAGGGCTGCAAAAAATCTTTTTGTCATAACAATTCCTCCTTTTAAAAGATTGCTGTTTGTATTTTATTGAAAAGAATTTTGCAAAAAGGACAGCCGAAGGGCTGTCCTTTTTTTATGTGGGTGAATCTTAAATAAAGGGGTTATTCTGCTTCAAATATGCGCCAACGCTCGCAGCTCTGGCAGTAACGGAACAGCTTCTCGTTGCCTTCCTCGTCGGTAACGTCGAAGTACATCCAGTCATGTTTGTGGTCCTTTTCGGTTTTCTCAACGACCTGATATTTCAGCTTTTTCGCCAGCTCGTCCACTGTGATGCCGGTGAGCTTGCAGTTAAACTGTACCAGACCGTACTTCGCGTTCTCGAAATCAATCGACAATTTTTTCTTTTCGGCAAACTTGGAAAGGGCGTTTTCTTCCCAGACCTGTTCGATGCGGCGGTTATTTTCCGAGATTGCAGCCTCATAAATTTCCTGCGCGCCCTCTTTGGAGCTGTCCAGGATGGTGTAGGTTGTTTCACCCTTGTCGTCCACACTGACCTCATATTCCACACCGGCGAAGGTCAGCAGGTCCTCTTTTGCCGCAATCGGTGCGTCCAGCTTTTGGGCAAACGCCTGTGTGGCGCCCAATGCCATCGCAGAAAGCAGAATACAGCTAAGAAGTTTTGTTTTCATAGGAAATCCCCTTTCTATGCGCTTTTTTTATTATTTTACTCCTTTCGGAGTTCTTGTCCTTATCATACATGATTCGATTCTAAAAAGCAAGAGTTTTTTGAAATAAATTTGTTTTTTGTGAAAATAGGACAGCAAATGCTGTCCTATTTTGTGTGAATGAACCTATAAAAATGGTTTGACAAAATCATGTGAATTGTCATCTTGTTTTTAAACCAACATTATCTGCAAATGAGTAAAGGCAATCATCAATAATCCCCATCAATGCATGAGAACGCGAAATCGCTTCTTCTGCCTTAAAATAATCTTTCAGCGGCACGGATATTCTCGCAACACCTTCGGGGATACTTTCATCCATATCATGGTCAAGATACTCATATTCAATCCCAAAGAACTGCAACGGCGGACCATACAGTTCTATTTCGATTGGCTGAATATCCTGAAACGGAACCTTGATACGAAGAATAAAAAATGCCGAAACGAGGAGAACAATCAGAATCGGGATGATAATAATTGCTTTCTTTTTTTTCGTTTTCGCTTTTTCCATTTTCATTCCCCTTTATAAAGTATACTGACTTTTAGGAAACGGTTTTGATGCTGTATGTAACAGTAGCATCGGCGGTTGGGTAGAATTCAATAGAGTAGTTTCCATCCTCCCAGTCAGCATCAAATGTGTACTGGTCATCAATTCCCATCCAACGGTCTATGTAGATAACGCCACTCTTCTTGACACGAACGCGAAGCTGATCTACTCCGTTGAGATTAAGAATCTTAATCATAATATCCTCGTAATTTTCCAGATTTTCTCTGGCAACGGTTGTCCAGGTACGACCTCTAAATTTTTTAGTCGCGCTGACACTGATTCTGCTTTCTGGAGCCGACTCAAGAACAATAACATCCTCATCCGAAAAATACGGAACATTATCTAAATTGTCTGCAAAAGCACCAGTGCTCATGCTTGCCAGCATTGCAACAGCCATAACAGATGCCAATAACTTTTTCATATTGTTCTCCTTTCTATATATACCGTTTTCTTACTTCTCAAAATACTGCATCGGGTCTACGGTTTTTCCATCTCGAATCACTTCAAAATGGAGCTGTGGGAAATCAGCTGCGCCGGTATCACCCACTGTTCCGATGGTCTGTCCTTTGGCAACAGTGTCTCCTTTAGAAACCGATTCGCTTGCCAGATGGGCGTAGCGTGTAAACAGCCCGTTTTCATGGGCGATGATGATGCTGACACCATATCCCTGTTCGGACTTTTCGGAAGTCACATCCACCACCTTGCCATCTGCGGCAGCGACCACATCGCTGTTTGCAATCTCTGCATCACTGATGTCGATTCCCATGTGAAAATCCGAATGGTCATAGCGAGAGCCATAGACAGAAGAAATTTCAAAATGTTCGGGCGCCGGCCACTCCATCCTTGCCTGGTCGGCAGAGGTATTGAGTGCGCCAAGACAGGGAACTGTAATCAGCACCGCTGCAAATGCAGCCGCTGCTAAATATCTTTTGGGTTTATCTGTTGGTTTGAACATTTATAGCACTCCTATTCCAGTTCTCTTACAGAACCTCTACAAAATCATTTTGTTTTTTTAGGAGCTCCTTGCCTACATCATAAACTATCCGCTTACAAAAGTCAATGTAGCATTTTACGACACATAGTTATGTGTCGTAAAATGCTACATTGACAAAAACCTAAAAGTATGCTTTTCTTAAACTGTAGCTACGAATCAATTCAGAAAGGAAGTTTATCATGAAAAAATTACTGATTACCTTATTGGCTGCTTTGACCCTGCTCGCCGCTGTTCCACAGATCAGCTTTGCTGACGATGACCTGCCCACCCCGCCGCCGGTAGAGGATGGTGAGGACGAAAAGGGTGACGACAACCAGACCCCACCGCCGGACGGCAATGTGAAGCCTGTTATAAAGCCTAACCATATTGATGGTCCTGTCGGTGAATGCTAGGTCTTTATTCTAAAATTATATCATATTTTCCCTTTGCATAATTTGCAACAAGCGCACAGCTTTTCTTATTATTTATCAACCGATAGGCATAGTACGAATCAATCAATTTTTCTTTGCTTTCTTCATCCCTTCCAAGCTCATGTAATGCACAACCCATATTCAAAAGCAATCCTCCCAACAACCTTGCTTTGTCATATTTGAGAGAGATGTCATAACCGTATTGGGCTATCTCCAGTTCCTCCTCGTAGCGCCGCTCTCTTCCCAATAAACGAGAAAAGTTGTAGCACAGCATGGGTGTCACTGTGAGCAACGCTTCGTTATTGAAGAGCCGATTGCGCGGGTATTTCATCAGCTGTTCATAGATACGGATGGCAAAACGTCTATCGCCGGTCTCCGAATAGGTGATGGCAATTTGATTGAGACTTTTCATGTCCTCGATACTCAGCAGACAGCGTTCGATTTTCTCCAAATCAAAATTGGGGTGTGTCATGTCGAGCGCCTGCATCAGCATCTGCCGCTGGGTCGGATAGTCATACGGGCAGCGCTTTCCATCGCACTCATAGCCTGCCAGCGCTTTGGCGCGCAGGATGAACTGCTGTGCCAGCTTGTCCTGTGGTACGACTAGGGTTTCCAGCCGGGCGATTTTTTCCAATGCTTCGGCAAATCTGCTTTGTGCGTTGAGCGAAATGATTTCCTTTTGCAGATTGGAGATTTCAAAATCCTGCGGTCCAAGCGGCAGCAGAAAGCTGCTTTCGTCCAGTCCCAGCCGTTGCAGCAGCTGGCTGGCAACAAACAGACCGGGCTGCTGTTCCCCGCTTTCGATTCGGTGAAGGGTCGAGCGGCTGCACAGTCCCTCATAAAGTACTTCCTGGCAAATTCCTCTTTCCTTTCGGATTCGTCTGATATAATAACCGATGTTGTAACCTTGCATCTGTTTTCCCTCCCCCGCTTTTTTATTCCTATTATATCACACCCGTCCGGCATCTTCTACAGCTTTCCCGCTGTTTTGCGCAATCTCTTTTACAGCCATCTGAGGACAAAAAAACCGGCTCGGAAAAAATTTCCGAGCCGGTTTTTGGCTGTTGGATTCTGTTTTATCGAACGACCAGTTCGCCGTTTTCGGCGTCGATCTGCACGCGGCAGCCTTCGCCGTTCTGGTCGGCACTGCCGATTTCGCCCGCGATAATCTTTCTGCCAAGCATCGTTTCCACATGGCTTTGCAGGTAGCGTTTCAGCGGTCTTGCACCGTAGATTGGGTCATACGCCTCGTCGATGATGAGCTGTTTGGCGCGGTCTGTCAGCTCCAGCGAAATCTGTTTTGCCTCCAGCCGCTTTTGCAAATCCTTCATCAGCAGGTCGATGATGCTGCCGATGTTCTCGCGGCTCAGCGGTTTATAAAAGACGATTTCATCCAGACGGTTGAGGAACTCCGGTCGGAAGTTGGTTTTCAGCAGCGCATTGACCTCGTCCTTTGCCTGCTGGCTGATTTCGCCGTCCGGTGTGATGCCCTCCAAAATATAGGAAGAACCCAGGTTGGAGGTCAGGATGATGATGGTGTTTTTAAAGTCCACCGTGCGTCCCTGCGAATCGGTGATTCTGCCGTCGTCCAGCACCTGAAGCAGGACGTTAAATACATCCGGGTGCGCCTTTTCCACCTCGTCGAACAGGACGACCGAATACGGTCTGCGGCGAACGGCTTCGGTCAACTGACCGCCTTCCTCATAGCCGACATAGCCCGGAGGCGCTCCAATCAGTCTGGATACCGAGTACTTCTCCATATATTCGCTCATATCAATGCGGACCATGTTGTTTTCGTCATCGAACAGAGTTTTTGCCAGGGTTTTTGCCAGCTGGGTTTTACCCACACCGGTAGGACCCAGGAAGAGGAAGGAACCGATTGGACGGTTCGGGTCGGAGATGCCTGCCCGCGAACGCAGGATTGCTTCACTGACCAGGCGCACCGCTTCGTCCTGTCCCACTACGTTCTGGTGCAGGATGTCTTCCATGTGCAGCAGCTTTTCCCGTTCGCCCTCCATGATTTTGGCAACCGGGATGCCGGTCCATTTGCCGACCACCTTGGCGATTTCCTCCTCGGTGACCTTATCCCGCAGCAGGCTGGATTGCTGGGCTTCCTCCGCCAGCTTTTCTTCTTTTTCCAGCTCCGCTTTCAGCTGCGGCAGCTTGCCGTATTTCAGTTCGGCTGCCTTGTTTAAATCATACTCCCGCTCGGCGCGTTCGATTTCGCCGCCGGTCTGCTCGATTTCTTCACGGAGCTTCTGCACCTTGCTGATGGCGGTCTTTTCGTTGTCCCACTGTGCCTTCATCGAGTTGAACTGTTCCCGCAGCTGGGCAAGCTCCTTGGTGACTGCCTCCAGCCGCTCTTTGGAAAGCTTGTCCTCCTCCTTTTTCAGCGCCGCCTGTGCAATCTCCTGCTGGATGATTTTACGATTCAGCTCATCCATCTCGATCGGCATCGAGTCCATCTCGGTCCGAATCATTGCGCACGCTTCGTCCACCAGGTCGATGGCTTTGTCCGGCAGGAACCGGTCGGAAATATACCGGTCGGACAGGGTGGCTGCGGCAATCAGTGCGGCATCCTGAATCTTGACGCCGTGGTAAACCTCATACCGCTCTTTCAGTCCACGCAGAATGGAGATGGTATCCTCCACGCTTGGCTCGGCAACCAGCACCGGCTGGAATCTTCTTTCCAAAGCGGCATCCTTTTCGATATACTGGCGGTACTCGTTGAGGGTGGTCGCACCGATACAGTGCAGCTCGCCGCGGGCAAGCATTGGCTTGAGCAGGTTGCCCGCATCCATCGAGCCTTCGGTCTTGCCGGCGCCCACGATGGTGTGCAGCTCATCAATAAAGAGGATGATTTTGCCCTCGCTCTTTTTGATTTCGCTCAAAACCGCTTTCAGTCTCTCCTCAAACTCGCCGCGGAATTTGGCTCCTGCAATCAGCGCACCCATATCCAGTGAGAAGATGGTCTTGTCCTTCAGACTGGCAGGGACGTCGCCGCGCACGATTCGCAGCGCAAGTCCTTCTGCAATCGCTGTTTTGCCGACACCCGGTTCACCGATAAGCACCGGGTTGTTTTTGGTCTTACGAGACAGAATCATGATGACATTTCTGATTTCGTCATCACGACCGATGACCGGGTCGAGCTTTTTATTTCTGGCATCCTCCACCAGGTCGTGTCCATATTTTTTAAGCACATCATAGGTATCCTCCGGCGAATCGCTGGTGACACGGGTGTTGCCGCGCACCTGCTGGAGCACCTGCAAAAAGTCGTTCTTCCGGATGTCAAACAGCTTGAACAGCTCTTTGAGGTGCTGATTTGGATTTTCCATCAGCGAAATCATCAGGTGTTCGACCGAAACATATTCGTCCTTCATCGAATCCGCAATCTTTTCCGCTTTGGCAAGCACCATATCGACATCCTGTGCGATATAAATTTTTCCTGCCTCTCGTCCCGAACCGGTGACGCCGGGCATCTTGTCAATCTCCTGTTTGACCGCCTGCATAAATGCCTGCGGGTCCTTGCCCATCTTTTTAAGCAGCTGGGCAATCAGGCTTTGATCAATTTTCAGCAGCGCATACAGCAGATGCTCCTGCTCGATCTGCATATTGTTGTTTTCCAGTGCCAGATTGTTTGCAAGCTGGATGGTCTCCAGCGATTTCTGGGTGAATTTCTGTGCATTCATAGCCGTTCACTCCTTCCCTGAAAAGGCTACTTCTATTTTGTTCCTCTATTTTCTTTTCATCAGCAGATGATGGGTGTTTCTTTTAGGTATCCCAGATAGATTTCCTCGATGATGCTGTCCCATTGGCTGCTGTCTGCGCTCAGGCAGGCTTTCAGCGCACGGTCAATCATCTGGATATAACAGGCGATGGCGTTGCCGATTTCCTCATTCTTGCATTCCTTTTTTAAAAGGGAGAAGTTTCGGATGAACCTGCCCTGCCCCACCTGATACTGCGGAACGATGTCTGGAAACAGCCGGCGGATATACCGCTGCTCGATCTGTCCAAAGCGGCAGAAAAAAGCATCCAGCAGCTCGATGAGCGCTCCCGACTGGGTGCGGGTCATAATCTTCAGCTGCCCCAGATGGTTGTCGCTGGAACGGGAAAGCTCCACAGTATAACGGATGGTCGGATTGTACTTGACCCGCAGCGGACTGCGGATGCACAGCATACTGTCCGAGCCGCGGTTCTGCACCTGGAACGGTTCAAAGCTGTCCAACACCGAAGCCAACGAATCAAAGATATCCTTCCTTCTTTTTTCCGGCGTAATAAATGAAACATAGTCCGCCAGCAGCTGGTTGATCAGATTGGAGCGGCTGGTGTCCAGACCATAGGCTGCCCGGTCTACCGCTGCTACCACATCATCGCTGAGTACCAGACTATACACACTCTTGCTCACATTTGTCCACCTTCCTTCCTGTTTCCTCGCCATTTATTGTACGCCACTTTATTAAAGTTGTCAAGCATATTATATAATATTATCTACAAATTTACTCTTTGTCCATAAATCTGTCATCCCGCTCTTTCTGTGGTGGTTTGCATCAAAAACCATTGTGTTCAACTGCCCTCTTTTTTATCCCTATTATAATAGGAAGGAAGTTTTGTTTTTTGGGAAAAATCGTTCCCAAACAGAGCGTAAAAAGCAAGGCATTGCAAAGAAACTTCCCTAAGGAATCCTGCCTTGTTACCGGATTTTGCAAAACAAAATTTCTCGGTTCATTCCCCTGCCAGAAAATGGAGAATGAAAGAAAATCTTCCTTTTTCAATCATTTTATTACATTAAAGTATTAAATCCACTGATTGCTTTGACACTTCTTGCAAGAATCCATCATTTTTAATGGGAAAATCCCTTTTTCTCCTGCATTCTTTTGTTATGAGAAAGAGAATCCTTGTTATGTTTTCACAAATTGTTTATTATTTTTCTATAAATCAGCAAAAAAGATATTTTGTAACAAATACAAAATATCTTTTCTTTATTTGTTCTGTTTTATAAATCGAATCCCTACTGTTTTTATTTTTTGTCCGATTTTCTTGTTTCATTTTATCCTTTTGTCATAGACTGCTTATTTTTGTCAAACAGCCGTTTCTCCCCCTCAACGAAATCCATCAAAAGGCAACACAAGCCATCAAAAATGTGTTACAATATATACAAACGGGTGGAGCAATCCTCCGAAATATTTCTTAAAAGGGAGAGTGTGTTTATGTCATCTCTTATCAGCGCTGATAATACGTGGGTATTGTGGGGTCTTCTTGTCGGCGACGCGGCACTGGCTATCTGGCTGGAGCAGAAGTACAAATGGGCATCCAAAATTACCGGATGTGTCCTGGCTCTGCTGGGTATGATGATTCTTTCCAACGTAGGGATCATCCCAACCGAATCTCCTGTCTATGACAGCGTTTGGTCTTATGTCGTTCCACTGGCAATTCCGCTTCTGCTGTTCCAGTGCAACATCAAAAAGATTGGTAAAGAAAGCGGCAAGCTGCTGATTATCTATCTGATCAGCTCGGTCGGTACCGTTCTGGGCGCTTTGGGCGGCTTCTTTGCTCTGAACAAATTCGTTCCTGACCTGAACAAGGTTGCAGCTATGTTCTCCGGCACCTATGTCGGCGGCTCTGTAAACTTTGCTGCTATGGCAGACACCTTCGGTGCATCCGGTGAGCTGAGCTCGCAGGCAGTTGTTGCGGATAACCTGCTGATGGCTCTGTACTTCTTTGTACTGATTGCAATGCCTTCCATCAACTTCTTCCGCAAACACTACAAACATCCTCTGGTCGATGAAGTAGAGGCTGGTAATGCCGGTTCCACCGAAAGCTACTGGAAAGCAAAACCAATGTCCCTGCAGAACATTGCATTCTGCTTTGCTGCTTCCACCATCATCGTTGCCATTTCCACTGCGATTGCAAACTTCTTTGCAAGCCTGTTCCCTGCAGAAGGCGCAACCTTTATCCTCAACCAGCTGCTGGGTAATAAATATCTGATCATGACCACCATCACCATGATCTGTGCAACTGCATTCCCGAAGGTATTCAACGACGCTCCCGGTGCAAACGAAATCGGTACTTTCCTTATCTACATCTTCTTTGCTGTTATCGGTGCACCTGCTTCCATCATGAGCATCATCACCCAGGCTCCTCTGCTGTTGGTATATGCCCTCATCATCGTTGCCTGCAATATGCTCATCACCCTTATCTTCGGTAAAATCTTCAAATTCAGCCTCGAAGAGATCATCCTTGCCTCCAACGCAAACATCGGCGGTCCTACCACTGCTGCTGCAATGGCAATCTCCAAAGGCTGGAACAAGCTGGTTGGTCCAGTCCTGCTGATTGGTACTCTGGGTTATGTCTTGGGTAACTACTACGGCGTTCTGGTTGGAAACCTGCTCAGATAATCTGTCAACGACCGAACAGGATGAAAGGGGTTCCCTTTCATCCTGTTGTTTCTTTTCAAAATAAAAGGAGGTTATTTTCATGCTTTTTGATGGACACGGCGACGTCTGGACCGACGTCACCTGCAAACGAGTAGACCACAACGAAACCGATATTTTCCGTAAATATCATCTGAAAAAATTCCAGGCAGGCAAGGTAACCGGCGGTATCTTTGTCATCTGGATCGACCCTCCGTACGACCAGGATCCACCGGCTCGCTCCAAACAGATCGTCGAAAGCATCAAAGCCGAGATGATTGATTCTGCTGACCTGCTCAACTTTGTCACCAAGTTTGATGATTTTGAAAAGGGCACCAAGGCAGGCAAGATCAACGTTGTCACCGGTATCGAGGGCTTGAGCCAGATCGGTGAGGACATCGACATGATCGACTACTTCTACAACGAGGTCGGCGCACGTCATGCCATGCTGACCTGGAACGAGCTGAACGCTCTGGCTACCGGCTGTCCGCAGGACCCGACCCGCGGCTTGACCGAAGCCGGCAAACGTGCCGTAAAACGGATGGAAAAACTGGGCATGGTGCTGGACGTTTCCCACCTCAATGACAAATCCTTCTGGGATTTGATGAGCATTGCCACCACACCGGTTATCGCTTCTCACTCCAACTCCCGAACCGTTTGCCCTGCCAAACGCAACCTGACCGACGATATGCTCAAGGAGATTGCAAAGACCGGCGGTCTGGTCGGCATGAACAGCCTGCGTGAATTTGTCAGCGAAAAACGCGAAGAGCAGAATGTGCAGAAGCTGTGCGACCATCTGGACTACATCGCCAACCTCATCGGCATCGACCACATCGGTCTGGGCTATGACTTTGACGATTATCTGGGCGGCGAAGCACTCAGCTCCTTCAGCTCCAACCTGGATTCTCCAAGTGCAGACGGCGTTTCCAACGAGGCAGAGGCATACAACCTCATCCTTGAGATGAAGAAGCGCGGCTACAGCCAGGAAGACTGCGACAAGGTTGCTTACAAGAACTTCTATCGCGTCTTTAAGCAGGTTCTCAAATAAACATCCACTCTCCTCAAAATACAAAAACAGCAGAAGGGACGCCGCATATACGCGGCGTCCCTTCTGCTGTTT
>ERZ1673746.479-NODE-479-length-45511-cov-10.658791_pt1 | contig 45511 bp, 41 predicted proteins | sample MGYA00580205_ERZ1673746 | MGnify/ENA primary metagenome ERZ1673746 (study PRJEB41218, sample SAMN15661771) | gut metagenome | host: Homo sapiens | place: Canada: London | collected 2015-08-20/2019-03-30 | study: EMG produced TPA metagenomics assembly of...
GATCGAGCTGCGGTACTTGTCCAGCGTGACGTCGGCGAGCTGCCGGATGGCTTTGGTGTTCATGCTCCTCACCTCCTCAGCAGGCGTCGCCGTGCGGGCCGATGACAGTGACGCGCTTGATGTTCCCGTCCTTGTCCTCGTAGATTTCCTCGACGCTGTTGTCGGCCCAGTTGATCGTCTCCTTGAGCCGCCAGCACCGAGCGTCGTCCGCGGCTTTGGCGGCTTCGCGTGCTTCTTGCTGGAGCTCCTTCAGGCGTCCGAACTCGCTTAGCGTCAGGCTTGCGAAGGGTTCGCTCAGCGCGTAGTCGCTGAGGTAGAAGCTGATGAAACTATGCCTCCAGCCGGCGCTATGCCAACCGCTCGTCGCTTTTTCGGCGAAGACTATGAGCTCGTCGTCGTCCTCGATGGGGCCGCGCTTGCGGTGTTCAAAGATGAACTCGTCGCGGGAAAAGACGGGTTTCCCGTTTACATAGCCGTACACATTGGGATCGTGTGTCATGGTGGTCTCCTTTCGTCTTGGCCCGGCCGGAGCCGGGGATCTTGGTGGTGTCGAGTCCCTGAAAAGCAGAAACACGACCGCCGGATCGCTTCAGAGAGCAGCGCGGAGGGGGTGCGCAGCTCGTCCATTTTCAGCGTCGGGGTCGTGTGGTTGTTTTCATGTTGGGCTCTCCTTTCTTCGGCCCGGCGCTGCCGGGTGTTCTTGGTTACTGTGCGGCCGGTGCTCTTTTACCTCTGCGCTTGAAGCTCTCACGCAGCCGCCTCTCGGCGAGCTCTGCGCTGTACCCTTCGCGCTGGTTGGCGTCCAGCGCGCCGGTCGCGCCTCGCTGGAGCTCCTTGTAGATCGTGGTATGGTGGACGCTCAGGCGGGCCGCAATGTCGACCGGCCGATCTCCGAGCAGATGCCACGCCTCGATCTTCTTCCTGTCCTCGAAGGTCAGGTAGCGGTACTTTCCCGTCAGTCTCACCTCCGTCCTATGGGGTTGTAGTAAAGAAAAAACGCACAGCCGACTCACTTGAGTCTCTGTGCGTTTAATGATAATGGACAGCCCAACGGCGTGCATCCGAAAAAAAGGTATACAACGCGCCGGTTTTGTGCTATACTACCTGCAGAGTCGTGAGGCGGCGTGTGGTCTGCCTCACAGTTTTCCCGCCTCGCGGCGGGGCATCCCCGGTCGAGCACGAGTCTCGTCACAGGTCCGGCCGATGCTCCGTCTTTTCCCGGGTACGGCTGCTCGTTTCGTTTTCCGTCGCGTCTGCATGGCGCTGAGCTGCCCCGTCCGGCCGCATTCTGCCTGACCTGTGCGTTTTTGCACAGGCCGCAGACCGAGTTTGCCCATTTTCCGGTCTTCCGCACCCGCAGAGGCGGGCGGGCTCGTTTTTTCATCGCAGCTGTGCTGCGATTTTGGGTCGAAGGACCCTGTTTTGTCATTGCGAGGCCCCGCAAGGGGCCGTGGCAATCTCGCAGCGTCATTTTTGATCTTTCGATAGATTCCGGCGAATTCGAAACATTTTCCCGAGATTCCCACGCCGCTTCGCTCCTCGGAATGACACAACATCACAGTTCTTCGGCATGCTTGTGTTTTTATCATTAAAGGAGTTGTAATTTTATTGGCAGAAAAACTGAAGATCATTCCGCTCGGCGGATTGAATGAGATCGGCAAGAACATGACCGTGCTGGAATACGGCAAGGACATGATCGTCATCGACTGCGGCCTCGGCTTCCCCGAGGACGACATGTACGGCGTGGACCTTGTCATTCCGGACGTCACCTATCTTGCGAAAAACCAGAAGAAGCTCCGCGGCTTCTTCATCACCCACGGCCACGAGGACCACATCGGCGCGCTGCCGTATGTGCTGCAGGCCGTCAATGCCCCCGTGCACGCCACGCCGCTGACGCTGGGCCTCATCAAGCTCAAGCTTGAGGAGCACGACCTTGTGAGCAAGACGCAGCTCGTGACCCATCACCCCGGCGACGTCGTAAAGGCGGGCTGCTTCTCCGTGGAGTTCATCCATGTGAACCATTCCATTGCCGACGCCGTGGCCTTTGCCATCCATACGCCGGTCGGCACCGTTATCATGACGGGCGATTTCAAGATAGACCCCACGTCGGAGGACGGCATGACGGACCTCGGCCGCTTCGGCATGCTCGGCAAGGAGGGCGTCTACGCCCTGCTGTGCGACTCGACGAACGTCGAGCGTCAGGGCTACACCCCGTCGGAGTCCGTCGTGTCCGAGAGTCTTGACCGCCACTTCAAGGGCTGCAAGAACCGCATCATCGTCACGACATTCGCCTCGAACATGCACCGCATCCAGGCCGTGTTCAACATCGCCCACCGCCACGGCCGCAAGGTCGCCGTCACGGGCCGCAGCATGGAGAACATCCTGAAGGTCGCAACGGAGCTGGATTACCTCCATCTCCCCGAAAACACGCTTGTCGACCTGAACCAGATCAAATCGATCCCGAAGGACAAGCTCGTCATCGTCTCGACCGGCTCGCAGGGCGAGGATATGTCCGCCCTGTACCGCATGGCCTTCTCCAGCCACCGTCAGGTGGAGATCCAGCCGGGTGACCACATCATCATCTCCGCCTCGGCCATTCCGGGCAACGAGAAGTCCATCTCCCGCATCATCAACGAGCTGTACCGCAAGGGAGCGGAGGTCATCTACGACAAGCTTGAAGGCCTGCACGTCTCCGGCCACGCCTGTCAGGAGGAGCTGAAGATCATCCACGCGCTGACGAAGCCGAAGTTCTTCATTCCGGTCCACGGCGAGCAGCGCCACCTGCAGAAGCACGCCGCGCTGGCGCGCCAGATGGGCATGAACCCGAAGAACATCCTCATTGCCGACACCGGCTCCGTCATCGAGTGCACGCCGAAGACGTGCAAGCTCGCGGGCACCGTCCCGGCGGGCAAGATCCTCGTCGACGGCACGGGTGTCGGCGACGTCGGCAGCGTCGTGCTGCGCGACCGCAAGCATCTGGCGCAGGACGGCATGATCGTCGTGTGCGTCAACCTCTCGAGCGAGGACGGCTCCGTCCTGTCCGGCCCGGACATCATCAGCCGCGGCTTTGTCTATATGAAGGACAACGAGGACCTCATGGACGCCATGAAGATGATCGCCACGCATTCGCTGGAGGTCTGCCACAACCGCAATATTTCCGACTGGGCGACGATCAAGTCCACGATCAAGGGCGACCTGAGTCAGTTCCTGTTCAAGAACACGAAGCGCAACCCCATGATCCTGCCGGTCATTATGGAAATTTAAAACATTGGCACGCTGCCGCCCGGCAGCGTGCCGTTTTCTATGCAGACATGTGGGAAATGGATAATGGGAAGCGGAAAGTTCCCGCCGCGCTCATACTCTCTTTTCCCCCTCCTGTCAAGCCCCAATTTTTCCGTTCCGGCAAATTCGGCACATCGCTGATTTTTGAAAATTTTCAAAAATTCATGTCTCGTCAGGAAACCTCAAAACCGGCAGCCGCTCCGTTTATTTCCAACTTTTCGGCGGAAAATCCGCGCCGCGGGGTTGACATAAGTCCCATTCCGGCCCGTGTATCCGGTTGCGCGGGATGCGAATGCGGGCAGAGTATTCATGCAATTATGCACCGGTCTTCCGGAGTTTTCCACATGGGCCTGTGCAGGTCAAGTTGTTGACAGGGCGCGGGGTTTTGCACATTGTGCACAGAGTTCTGCACAGGGAGCCTGTGGAAAGACGTGTGCATTGTGTGCATGGGGCGTTGACATAACGCCCGTTTATCGATTTGGGATGAATTGTGCAAAATCATCATAGGAAATTTCCGGGTGCAGCGCGAGGTTGACAGCGTCCGCCGCAACGCGCCCGAGAAAGCGGACCTGCGCGTCGATATCGCGCGGGGTGACGATCATGCCGCGGGGTCCGCCGAGCGTGCCCGCATCGAGCACCGTCGGCACGCCGAGGCAGAACACCGGCACGCCGAGCGTCCGCTTCTGCAGGGCGGCGCGGGCGTTGCCTACGCCGGAGCCGGGCACGATGCCCGCGTCCGAGAGCTGGAACGTGCGGCACAGCCGCTCCGGGGCAGCGGCCGCAAGGGCGTCGACGGCCAGCACGCAGGCCGGGCGCACATGGCGCACGGCCCCGCGCACGAGCTCGAGGCTCTCCATGCCCGTTGTGGCCAGCACGCCGGGCGCAACGGCGCTGACCGGCCGCACGCCGCCGAACTGCTCCGGCAGGTGGCGGATGAGGTGGCGCGTCAGGAACAGCCCGCGCAGACACAGCGGCCCGAGGGCATCCGGCGTGACGGCTTCGTTTCCGAGTCCGGCCACGAGCACACCCTGCCCCGGCTGCAGGCGCAGCAGCCGCCGCAGCTCCGCCGCCAGCGCCTCAGCGGCCGGGCGGACGTCCCGCGCCAGCGGCGGCAGCTCCAGCGTGACATAGCGCCCGGCGGGCTTGCCGAGCGCGGCCTCGCCCCGGCGGTCGAGAATGTGCACGTCCGTCACGGCAAAGCCGTCCCGCTCGCGCTCACGGGCGCGAACGCCCGCAAGCTTTGTCGTTTTTCCGGCGCTTTTCTCCCAGAGCGCCTTTGCCTCCATGGCAAGGTCCGTCCGGATTCCCATTTTTCCGACATCCTCTCCTTGTGATCTTACCCTTAGTCTGCTCAGAGGCGAAATTTTTTTGCAAAAAAGCAGAAAAAAGGATTGATTTTATGGGCGGACGCCGCTATAATAGATTCCTGCATGAGATTAATACATGGGTTTTCGATAAACGCCATTCAGAGGAGGTGGAATCCATGCCCAACATCAAGTCCGCAAAGAAGCGCGTGCTCCTGTCCCGCGAGGCCAACGTGAAGAACAAGATGGCGAAGTCCGCTCTGAAGACCACCCTGAAGAAGTTCGACAGCGCTGTTGTCGCCGGTAACCGCGAGGAGGCCACCGCTGCCTACAAGGCCGCCGTCGTCGCCGTTGACAAGGCTGCCGTGAAGGGGATCCTGCACAAGAACAACGCCGCGCGCAAGAAGAGCAGCATGACGCTGAAGCTCAACGCCATGGCGTAAGCAAATTCGGATCATTCCGCCTGATGGAGTACCTCCATCAGGCTTTTGCTTTCTCCCGGGGAATGCAGGGCCGCCGGATTTGTCATTGCGAAGGGCGCTTGCGCCCGTGGCAATCTCGGGCAGGCACTGCCGACCCGTACTGGCTGCCGTTAAAATGGCATGTACCGATTGCGTCTGTAGCGGCGCTCACTGCGCAGCCGTTAGCGGCTTTGCCGCTCTACGGATGCGGCGTGCCCTTTACGGGCGGTGAGCGCCATTGGCAGCTGCAAGTTGGTGTGCACCCTCGTCGACCGCGTAATGCTCCCAAATTTGTCATTGCGAGGCCCCAACGGGGCCGTGGCAATCTCGCAGGACCCGACCGAATCGTGGGAAAGCCATCGGCGAAATCGTAACTGCCTTCCCGAGATTGCCACGTCGCTTCGCTCCTCGCAATGACAAACTTGGGGGCCTCACGCCATAAAATACATACCTCAAGTATTGTCTGCCTGCAAGGCGCTCAATGAGCGCCGCTACAGACGCAATTGGTGCATACCGTTTCAGCGATGGCCCATACGAACTCGCAATGACAACACCGGCGGCCCTGTGCTCTCCACTTTCCATTCTCCACTCTCAACTCTACTTCAGGAGGTCCGGTTATGGAAAAGCCCGTTACCCTCGACGCCCCGCTCACGTCCCTGCCCGGCATCGGCCCGCAGCGCGCTGCGCTGTTCGCCCGGCTGAACGTCCGCACTGTCGGCGAGCTGCTGCGGCTGTATCCGCGCGCCTATGAGGACCGGACGCGCCTTGTTTCCATCGCCTCGCTCGAGGCCGGCACGCCTGCCTGCTTTGAGGCGGCCGTTGTTACCACGCCGCGCACGAACCGCATTCCCAAGCCCGGCAGCCGCATGCTCGAGGTCACGAAATTCACCGTGGCCGACGACACGGGCCGCCTGAACCTGACGTTTTTCAATGCCGCGCACTCCGCCGGAGCGCTGCGCGTCGGCGAGCGCTACTGCTTTTACGGCGTGCTGACCGGCGATTTTGCCGCCTACGGCATGACGAACCCGCTGTTTGAGCTCTGCGACGGCCCGGCCCGCGTCACACGGCGCATCCTGCCCGTCTATCCGCTGACAGCCGGGCTGACGAACTCCATGGTGCTGCGCGCGCAGGCGCAGGCCGTCTCCCGCTGCGCCGGGCTCCTGCCCGAGACGCTGCCGCCGGAGCTGCTGCGCCGCTGCGGTCTGTGCGGCGCGGCGGAGGCCTGCCGCGAGATCCATTGCCCCACGTCGGCCGCCGCGCTGGGCCGGGCACAGCGCAGGCTCGTTTTTGAGGAATTTTTTCTCTTTTCCGCCGCGCTTGCCATCGTGCGCAGCCGCCGCACGGCTCACTCCTGCCCGGCATGGCAGACGGAGCTTACGCCGTTCTTTGCCGCCCTCCCCTTCCGCCTGACGGGCGCACAGCAGCGTGCCGTGGACGACATCTGCGCCGACGTGCGCACAGGCCGCCCCATGAGCCGCCTTGTGCAGGGCGATGTTGGCAGCGGCAAGACGATGGTCGCCGCCGCGGCTGCCTTTCTCGCCGCAAAGAACGGCGCGCAGACCGCGCTGCTGGCCCCGACGGAGATCCTGGCCCGGCAGCATTTTGACCGCCTCGCCCCGCTGTTTGAAGGTCTCGGCATCCGCACGGTGCTCCTGACGGGGCAGATGGGCGCTGCGCAGAAGCGCAGCGCGCGCGAGGCCGCAGAGCTCGGCCTCACGGACGTCGTCATCGGCACACACGCCCTGCTCACGGAGCAGACCCGCTTTGCCCGCCTCGGCATGGTCATCGCGGACGAACAGCACCGCTTCGGCGTGGCCCAGCGCGCCGCCCTGTGCGCCAAGGGCACACAACCGCACCTGCTGCTGCTGTCCGCCACGCCCATCCCGCGCACGCTGGCTCTGATCGTCTACGGCGATCTCGACGTTTCCGTCGTCGACGAGCTGCCGCCCGGCCGCGAGCCGGTCGAGACGTTCCTGGTCGACGAGCGCTACCGCGCGCGGCTGAATGCCTTCGTGCGCAAGCAGGCAGCCGAGGGCCACCAGAGCTTCATCGTCTGCCCGGCCGTCGAGGACGACGGCGGAGACGGCGGCGAGACGCTCAAGGCCGCGGAGCAGTGGGCGCAGACGCTGCAGGACTATGTGTTCCCGAATCTGCGCGTCGCCCTGCTGCACGGCAAAATGAAGGGCGCGGAAAAGGAAGCCGTCATGGCCTCGTTCGCCGCGGGAGAGGCCGATATCCTCGTCGCCACGACCGTCATCGAGGTCGGCGTCGACGTGCCGAACGCCACGCTCATGGTCATTGAGAATGCCGACCGCTTCGGTCTTTCACAGCTGCACCAGCTGCGCGGGCGCGTCGGGCGCGGCAGCGCGAAGGCCTGGTGCGTGCTCGTTTCGGACAATAAAAACCCCGAGACCCGCCAGCGCCTGCGCACGCTCTGCGGCACGAATGACGGCTTCCGCATCGCAGAGGCCGACCTGCAGCAGCGCGGCCCCGGCGACTTTTTCGGCAGCCGCCAGCACGGCCTGCCGGTGTTCCGCGTCGGCGACCTTGCCACGGACCTCGCCGTGCTGCGGCAGGCGCAGGAGGCCGCGGCGCAGCTCATCTCGCAGGACCGCCCGCTGCCCTCACCGCTCGCGCAGGCGATCGAGAGCCTGCTTGCCGGGAGCGCCGATACGCTGAACTGAGCATTTTCCGTCCCAAAGCACCGAATTTCGCACAGTTTCCCCCATTTTCGCCCCGGTTATTTTGTAGGGGATACAGAATCTCGAAAATAAAGATTGTACGAAACGGGAAAATGTAGTACAATAGCATGAATCAATCAAAGCACAGATATCTCTTGTGATTGGAGGATGCATATTATGACAAAGAAACCTGTTGTCCTGGTCATCATGGACGGCGTCGGCAAGGGCGACGGCGGCCCCGGTGACGCAGTAAAGCTTGCAAATACCCCGAATCTCGACCGCCTCTTCGCCACCTGCCCGCACAACTGGCTCAAGGCGCACGGCACGGCCGTCGGCCTGCCCACCGATGACGACATGGGCAACTCCGAGGTCGGTCACAATGCCCTCGGCTGCGGCCAGATCTACTCGCAGGGCGCCAAGCTCGTCGGCGAGTCCATCGAGACGGGCGCACTGTTCCAGTCCGAGACGTGGAAGGGCCTCGTCGCGAACTGCAACGAGAACGGCAAGGCCTTCCATTTCCTCGGCCTGCTGTCCGACGGCAACGTCCACTCGAACATCCATCATCTCTTCGCCCTGCTGCGCCATGCGCATGCCGAGGGTGTCAAGCGCGCCTACTGCCACATCCTGCTCGACGGCCGCGACGTGCCTGCCACGTCCGCGCTTGAGTATGTCGCGCAGCTCGAGGACCTGCTCCGCGAGCTGAACACCGAGGGCTGCGACTATGCCATCGCCTCCGGCGGCGGCAGAATGCAGATCACCATGGACCGCTACGAGGCCAACTGGCCGATGGTCGAGGCCGGCTGGCGCACCCATGTGCAGGGTCTTGCCCGCCGCTTCCCCTCTGCGAAGGAGGCCATCGAGACCTACCGCGCCGAGACGAACTGCATCGATCAGGACCTGCCCGCCTTTGTCGTGGAGCGTGACGGCGCGCCCGTGGCGACCATCGCCAACGGCGACAGCGTCGTGCTGTATAACTTCCGCGGCGACCGCGCGCAGGAGATTTCCCTCGCCTTCGACCGCAAGGATTTTGACAAGTTCGACCGCGGCGACTACACCGGCGTCGACTTTGCCGGTATGCTGGAATACGACGGCGATCTGAAGATCCCGACGCATTATCTGGTCCAGCCGCCTGTGATCAAGAACACGCTCACCGAGCTGCTGTGCGCCCACAACCTGCGTGAATACGCCGTGTCCGAGACGCAGAAGTACGGCCATGTCACCTACTTCTGGAACGGCAACCGCTCCGGCAAGGTCAGCGAGGAGCTTGAGACCTATGAGGAGATCCCCTCCGACGTCATCCCCTTCGATCAGGCTCCGGCCATGAAGTCGAAGGAAATCACCGACTGCATGGTCAAGGCCATGGAGTCCGGCAAATATGACTTCCTGCGCTGCAACTTCCCGAACGGCGATATGGTCGGCCACACCGGCAACATCGAGGCCGTCGTGAGGGCCATGGAGTGCGTCGACGAGGGCGTCGGCCGCATCGTCGAGGCAGGCAAGCGTCTGGGCTACGTCGTGCTTGTCACGGCGGACCACGGCAATGCCGACCAGATGCTCGAAACGAAGAAGGGCAAGACGTCCATCCGCACGGCCCACAGCCTGAATCCCGTTCCCTTCATCGTGGTCGACCCGGGCGTGGAGCACACGCTCAAGGAGGGCAAGTTCGGTCTGGCCAATGTCGCCCCGACTGTCGCCACGCTGCTCGGCCTGACGCCGCCCACCTGCTGGGAAGAGAGCATGCTGTAATCCCCGCGGCGGGCAGCCCCGCCGCACCCCATTTTTCTTATCAATAAGGAGGTTTTCCGCATGATCCGCAGGCAAAACGAGCTCGGCGAGATCGCCGTCAGCAACAACGTTTATACCTATATTGCCGGCAGCGCCGCAACGAACTGCTTCGGCGTCAAGGGCATGGCCATCCGCAGCATGAAGGACGGCCTCGTCCATCTGCTCCGCCGCGAGTCGCTCGCCAAGGGCGTGCTCGTGCGCACGAACGAAGACGGCACCATTTCGGTCGATCTGCACATCATCGTCGATCAGGGCGTGAACATCCCCGCGCTGGGCAGCTCGATCCTGAACGAGGTCCGCTATGTCGTCTCCCAGCAGACCGAAACCGAGATCCGCGAGGTCAACATCCTGGTGGACTCCATGATGACCGATTAACGGCAATACGGAGGTGTAACTTACAGTGAGGCAAACCATTGACGGAGCGGCCTTTCAGAAAATGATCCTCAGCGCCGCTGCCTCCATCGAGATCCACAAACAGCAGATCAACGAGCTGAACGTCTTCCCCGTCCCCGACGGCGACACCGGCACGAACATGAGCATGACGCTGAACGCAGCGGCAGCCGATCTGCGCAAGGCGGGCAGCGTCACGCTGACGAAGGCCGCCGATATCACGGCTTCGGCCATGCTGCGCGGCGCGCGCGGCAACTCCGGCGTCATCCTCTCGCTGCTGTTCCGCGGCTTCTCCAAGGCCCTGAAGGGCGTGGAGGCCTGCACGGGCGAGCAGCTGGCGCAGGCGCTGCGCGGCGGCGTCGAAGCGGCCTACAAGGCCGTGATGAAGCCGACGGAGGGCACAATCCTGACCGTGGCCCGCGTCTCCGCCGACACGGCCATGGAAACGGCCGACAGCGGCGCGGACTGCGAGGCCGTTCTCGAGGCGACGGTCCGCTCCGCCGCGGAGGCGCTGGCGCAGACCGTGAACCAGAATCCCGTCCTGCAGAAGGCGGGCGTCGTGGACGCAGGCGGCAAGGGCTGGCTGTATGTGCTCGAGGCCATGCTTTCCGTCCACCGCGGCGTGGAAATTGAAGCGCCCGAGGCCGGTGAGCAGCCGCAGGAGGTCCGCGAGCAGGCCGATTTCACCGAGTTCGACACCGGCGAGATCACCTTTGCCTTCGACACGGTGTATATCATGCGCAAGGCGCACGAGGACATTGACCTTTCCCCGCTGCGCGCCTATCTTGACACCATCGGCGACAGCATCGTCATCGGCGAGGACGACGAATCCTTCAAAGTCCACGTCCACACGAACATCCCCGGCGAGGCCCTGACAGAGTCGCAGAAATACGGCACGCTCGAGCTTGCCAAGATCGAGAACATGCAGATGCAGCACGACGATCTTGCCGCAGGCCGCGCCGCCCGCAGCACGGACGATCTTGAAAAGATCGAGCAGGAGCTCGAGGCCAAAGAGACCGTCGCCGCGCCGGAAAAGCACTTCGGCATGGTCGCCGTGTGCGCAGGCAAGGGGCTTGCAGGCGTGTTCCGGGAACTGGGCGCCGACCAAATCATCGAGGGCGGTCAGACCATGAACCCCTCGACGCAGGATATTCTCGAGAAGATCAACGCCACACCCGCCGAGGTCGTGTTCGTCTTCCCGAACAACAAGAACATCATCATGGCGGCCGAGCAGACGGTGGATCTGACGGAGAAAAAAGTCGTCGTCGTTCCCTCGAAGACCGTGCCGCAGGGCGTCTCTGCCATGCTGGTCTTTGATCCGGACGCCTCGGAGGAGGACAATCTCTCCGCCATGACGGACGCCATGGCCGGTGTGACCACGATGCAGATCACCTATGCCGCGCGTGACTCCGACATCGACGGGCATAACATCCACGCAGGCGAGTACCTCGCCCTGTGGGGCAGCTCTCTGTTCGGCAGCAGCGCCGACCTGAAGGGCCTGCTCCGCAGCATGGCCGAAAAGATCCATGAGGAGGGCCACGAGTTCGTCACGGTCTATGCGGGCGCCGATCTGCCCGCCGGTCAGGCCGAGGAGGCGGCCGCGCTGTTCCGCGAGGTCTGCCCGGAATGTGAGGTCACGCTCATCGACGGCGGCCAGCCCGTTTATTACTATCTGATCTCCGCCGAATAATTCCGCTTTGAAAAGCTCTGCCGCGGGCATCCCCTGCGGCAGAGCTCTTTGTTTCATCTCATGTCATATTCCGTGCAGCCGTCTCTGCGGAGCGGACAATGCTCCATGCATGAATTTCATCTTACATTATTTCCATTCATTCCCGGCCGTTTTTTGGCAATTTGCTGATTTTTCCGGCCCCTATGGACATTTCCCCTCGCATGGAGTATAGTATTCTCAGATGCACCGGTATTCCGGTGTAAAAACGAAAAGGAGAGTATTTCCATGAAGAAAGCACTTTCTCGCATCGTGTCTCTGCTGCTTGTGCTGTGCCTTGTCACGGCGCTGGTGCCGGCCGTTTTCGCGGCTGATGAGAATGAGGTTCAGATCCTCTTCCTCGACACCTCCGACGTCCATGGTCAGCAGTTTGCAACGGACTACACGCAGGATGCAAGCCTGTCCGGCACCCATTATCAGGGCATGACCCGCGTTGCCACCTATGTCAAGGAGCAGCGTGCGGAATACAAGAACGTATTCCTCAGCGACTCCGGCGACACCATCCAGGGCACGCCGCTGACGTACTACTACGCCTTCATGAAGAAGGACGTGGACGATCCCGCCATGAAGGTCATGCGTATGATGGACTATGATATGTGGGTCGTCGGCAACCACGAGTTCAACTACGGCATGGATATTCTCCAGCGCCAGCTGAACTATCTCACCTCTGAGTCCACCGAGACCGAGTCCAAGGTCGGTGTTTCCATGGCGAACTACCTCGACGCCAACACGAACAACGACAAGACCCGCGACTGGAAGACCTGGAACGGCTACGCTCCCTATGTCATCAAGGAATATGACGGCGTCAAGGTCGCTGTCATGGGCATCGGCAACCCCAACATTGCAAACTGGGATGTCCCCGAGAACTGGAAGGGCATCTACTTCGCAGGCGTTGTGGAGACCTACAAGCACTACGAAGCCGAGATGAAGGCCAAGGCCGACCTCATTGTCCTCGTCAGCCACAGCGGCATCGACGGCGACCCCGAGAAGTCCGACTTCATCCGTGAGCTTGTCTCCACCACGAACTCCATCGACCTCGTGTTCTCCGGCCACGAGCATCGCAACGGCGTGACGAAGATCGCCAACACCGACGGCAAGGAGATCCCCGTCATCTCCCCGGGCACGAAGGCTGCCGTTGTCGGCCGCGCGCTGTTCACCTACAACAAGGCCACGAAGACCTACACGGTCGAAGCCTCCAACGCTCCCATGACCGTCCGCGAGGGCCGCACCACGAAGCCGCTCTATGAGCCGGACGCCGATCTGACCGCCGCTCTGCAGCCCTATGAGGATGCAACGTGGAACGAGTACATGCTCAAGCCCATTGGCACCGCAAGCGACAACTTCACCGCCTCTGGCCTCGGCACTGCGCCGTCCGCCTTCGTCGACCTCGTGAACAAGGTCCAGATCTGGGGCGCTTATGACCGCACCGGCAAGAACACCCCCGACGACAAGACCGACGATAAGCCCGCTCAGCTGTCCATCACTGCTCCGCTGACCTCCGGCAATGCCGAGAACCTCATCCCGAAGGGTGACATCAAGCTCGGCGACATGTTCCGCCTGTACCGCTATGAGAACTGGTTCTACCAGATCACCATGAGCGGCAAGGAAGTCCGCACCTGGCTCGAGTACTCCGCCTCCAAGGTTAGGGCCAACGAGGACGGCACCTTCAGCATCCAGGGCGGCCTGACGTACTACGACGTTATCTCCGGCGAGGGCTTCTCCTATGAGATCAACGCTGCGGCTCCCTCCGGCCACCGCATCGAGAACATGACCTACAACGGCAAGGCCGTGCAGGACACCGATACCTTCACCGTCGTCATCAACAACTACCGCTTCAACGGCGGCGGCAACTTCATCCAGTACATCAACGAACACGGCTGCAACTTCGTCCCGAACGACGAGAGCCGCGTCATCTACTCCACCCAGTATGACATGATCCAGGGCGAGGACAAGGGCCAGGCCCGCAACCTGCTGGCTGACTACATCACGGAGCAGGGCACCATCGATCCCGTTATCACCTCCGAGTGGAAGATCACAAACGTTCCCTTTGAGAACAAGTTCACGGACGTCACCGAGGAAGACTGGTTCCATGATGTCGTTCTGGAGCTGGCCGCTTCCGGCGTTGTCAACGGCATGACCGAGACGACGTTTGAGCCGCAGGGCACGCTGACCCGCGCTGAGTTCGCCACGATGCTCTATCGTGTTTCCTACGCCCCCGTCGTGACCGGCGAGAGCACCTACTCCGACGTCAAGACCGGCGACTGGTACTATAACGCCGTCGTCTGGGCCACCGAGGCCGGTGTCGTCAACGGCATGGGCGACGGCACGTTCGCCCCGAACGACAACATCACCCGTCAGGAAATGGCCACGATGCTCTACCGTCTGGCCAAGGCCGAAAAGGTCGAGGAAGACAAGCTGGCCTCCTTCCCGGATGCCGCCTCCGTCGCCGACTGGGCGAAGGATGCCATGAACTGGGCTGTCTCCACCGAGATCGTCAACGGCTCCACGCACGACGACAAGGTCAACTACCTTGACCCGACCGCCACGGCACTCCGCTGCCAGGCTGCCGCTGTCGCCTGCCGTTATCTGGCTCTCAGCAAGTAAAAATACTCTCCTGCTGCCGCACCCACCCGGGTGCGGCAGTTTTTTGTTATGGAATGCAGTGCAAATCGCAGGGGCGAGGCATGCCTCGCCCGTCAGCGAAGCGGCAATAGGACGGCCATTTCTGTGCAGCGCACCGTTCCCTGCGTCATGCTTCTTGATGTGTCATTGCGAGGAGCGAAGCGACGTGGCAATCTCGCAGTACACAATTGGATAACAGGGAGGCCCCGGCGAAAACGTAAGCGGTTGCTTGAGATTGCCACGGCCCCTTCGGGGCCTCGCAATGACAAACTCGGAAGTCTCATGCCAATGAATTTGCGCTGCATGATTTGTAAGTGCACAAGGCGCTCACTGAGCGCCGCTACAGACGCAATTGGTGTATACCATTTTAACGGCAGCCAGCACGAATCGGGAGTACACCGCCGGGAGCGGCATGCCGCTCCCCTACAAGGCGTGTGCGGTCGGCAGAGTGCCGCTGCATTCCCATCCGCGATCCGATACGACTACGCAAAAAGGACGGCCGGGCGGCCGTCCTCAGCTTGTCAAAAAGTCCCTTCGGGCTTTTTCGCCAAGCTGCTTCCAGAATTGCAAAATCAATTTTTGTATCATGATTTTGCAATTCTGCCGCTGCGGCGGGTGATGGAACGCGAAAGGACGGCCGGGCGGCCGTCCTCTGCTTTGTTCACTGCCAGTATTCTGCCGGGTCCTCCGGCGTATTGCCGTTGTAGAGGGCGAAATGCACATGCGGCACGTCGCCCGTCTCTGTCAGGGCCGTCTGGCCGACCGTGCCGAGGCGCTGCCCGGCGCGGACCGTGTCGCCCACGGCGACATCCGGCTCCTCGGTGAGGTTGGCATAGTGCGTCGTGAAGCCGCCGCTGTGGCGCAGCACGACGGTCGTGCCGTAGCGCTCGTCCTCATAGATCGTGTAGACAGTCCCGTCTGCCGCGGCGCAGACCGGATCGCCGAGTGCCGCGGCCAGATCGAGGCCCTCGTGCGTGCGCCAGTCGCGCGTCGTCGCATTGTAGGCCAGATGGTCCGCCGCAAAGCCTCCCGTCTGCTCGCCCGCCACCGGCGGCTGCAGGCGCAGCGTCGGCTCCGTAGCCTCCGTGCCCGGCTCCGGGCCGTCCGTCGCCACAACGTTTTCCGCGTGCTCCGTGGCCCGCACGCCCGGTGGGACCGTGGCGCGCTCCGTGCTCAGATGGACCTGCTGGTCGCTGTTTTTTCCGGAAAGAAGAAGATAGCCCGATACTCCGATCGCTACTGCGCAAAGGAGCAGGACTATGTAGTAGCCCTTCTCCTTCACAAAGCGGCCGAAGCCGTTTTCCTTGTTTTGCATATTAGCACCTCCGAGCATGAGTATCGCCCGGCGGGAAATTTTTTATACCTGTTTCCCTCGACGATTTTCGGACGGTCTCTCCGGACGGATGCGCTATACTGGCGGCATCTTATCGAAGGAGGCAAAAATCATGCAAAAGAAAGCAGCAAGGCTTTGCTGCGCCATTCTGCTCATGGCGGTCGCCATCGCCGCCTCCATGGGCCTGATGAGCGCCGTTTTCGCGGCGCAGAGCCTGCGCACACCGGACATACAGGCCGCAGAGGCTCCGACGGAAGCGCCGCTTATGCTCGTGCGCGTGCTGTTCTGCACGGACGGCGAGATCAGCGAGATCACCATTCAGGACGAGGGCGGGCAGGAGCTGCAGCGCCTCATCCCCGGCCGGGACGGCAGCGCCGTCAGCGCGCGGCTGGAGCCGGGCCGCTACCGCGCCGTGACGACGCTGGGCGAGGCCGTCTTTACCCTTCTGCCGAACGCATCCGTCCGCGCGGAATCCGGCCCGTGCTGGTCCGACGGCGAGCAGCTCCATCTGACGGCCGTTCCGGTCGGCTCCGTGCTCGTGCAGCGGTCGCTCGCCGCCGGGGAGCAGGGCTGCCTGGAATTCACGCTGACGGACAACGACGGCTTCGAGCGCCGCGCCGTCGTCTACCCCGACGGGGCAGGAAACGCCCGCTGCAGCCTGTTCGGCGTGCCGCTCGGCACAACATACGCCCTGCTGGAAAACGGCGTCCAGCGCGCCACCGTCACGCTGACGGCGGACGAGCCGGAGCAGCTCGTCCGGCTCGCGCCCTGAGAACCCTGTCGAATTGTCAGATTCTGTTGGCAAGCTCCGATTGACATTGCACGAACCTGCCTGCTATAATAAGGGCAGTACCGCACAGGATATCACGCTCCGGAGCCGTGCGGTGCAGACCCGACGCACAACCCGATCCCGCGGCCATGCGGCCGCACAAAGGCTGGTGAAGCGCATGGAGGCCAATGCCTTTCTGGAAGCGCTGTACAATGCAAATTATGAACGGCTGTATATCTACGCCGAGAACCTCCTTTTCAATGCCGCCTACGCCGAAGAGGCCGTGCAGGAGACCTTCTTCGAGGCTGTCCGCAAGCAGGACGCGCTCATGCGCCATGCAAAGCCGGAGGCCTGGCTGATGGAGACGCTCAAGAACAAGATCCGCGTCGGCAGCCGCCGCCGGGCGCTGGAGGCCCTGTACTTCATCTCGCTCGAGCAGGATCTTGCGCAGGAGAGCAAAAAACTCGCCGTGGAGGACCGGCCGTTCGGCTCGATCAACGAGCTGCTCGACGCCATCCGCGCCCTGCTGCCGCCGGAGGACTATCGTCTGCTCTGCCGCATCACGCTGGAAGGAGCAACGCATCTGGAGGTTGCCAAGGAGCTCGGCATCTCGGTCTGGAGCAGCCAGAAACGGCTGCAGCGCATCCGCAAAAAGCTCTGCAAGCAGCTTTTGCCAAATAAAAGTAAAAAAATTTCCGAAAAACATGTCCGTTTTGCGTTTCTGAAGAAATATAGGGATGAAGGGAGGAATTTCATATGGCCGATCAACCAACCGAAGCCCGACTCGCACTGTACCGCAAATTATCAACCGAGCATCTTCAGACGCTTCTGCGCAGCGATCTGGACGGCCCGCCGCTGGATGAGGCGACCGTTGACAGCATTCTGACCGTTCTGGCCGAGCGCCGCAGGACTCCGGCCGACACGTCCGCCGCATGGCAGGATTTTTCCGCCTACTATTCCACCCCGGATTCCCCCGGCGCACCGGTTCGCCGCACCCGCGCGCACCTGCAGAAGACCTACGCCCGCCTCCGTATCCCGCTGCGCGTGGCAGCGGCCGCCGCAGCCATGTTTGTCCTGATCTTCGCCCTGTTTCCCCGCGTTGAGACCGGCGCGAGCGACGCTCCGAACGCCTATGTCACCTGGACGGACGAGTATCTCAAGATCAGCGCTCTGCCGCATGCAGACTGGCGCCTGCCGCAGGGCGGCGAATATCACACGGACAACGAGGGCCTGCAGCAGCTGCACGACGCGCTGGCAACCTACGGCGTGTCCGGCGTCGTTCCGTCCTGGGTCCCGGAGGGCGCCGTTGTGTCGGAATATAACTTCGGAGACGAATTCGCCGGTACCGTCTCGTTCTATGCCTACTTCTCCCTGCCGGACGGCACAGGCTTCAGCATGGATTTCACGATCTTCGCGGAGCCTTCCGCAATGGAGGGGAGCTGGATCGTGAAGGACGAGCGGCCCGTCAGTTACTTCACGTTGGGGGACGTCGGGTACTACCAATACACGAACAACGCTTCCACGGGCATCTGCTGGCTGAACGGCCGTGTTTCCGGTCTGGTCAGCGGCAAGGTCCCGGCGGAAGTGATCCGTTCCATTGTCTATTCCATACACTAAACGGAGGTATTTATGAGGCGCGTTCTTTCCCTTGTACTGATCCTGTCCCTGCTGGCAGCCGCGCTGTGCCTGCCGGCCGCCGCTCGCAGCAGTGATTACATCCGCCGCTCGGACGTGAAGATCGCCAAGAGCGGCACGAACTCGATCGCGATCAAGACCACGACCGGTGCAGATAGCACCATGACCAGCATCGGTGTCACGACGATCGTCATCGAGCAGTCCGCAAACGGGACGAGCTGGACCCCAATCCGCACCTATTCCTCGCGCTACACGGCTGCCATGCTGGGCCACAACGTGATTTCCCATAGCTACACGCAGACCTACACCGGCCCCGTGAACTATTCCTACCGCGCACTCGTCACATTCTACGCCGCCGATAAAAACGGCAGCGACAGCTTCTCGCTGTATAGTGCAGTCGTCAGGCTGTAAACTATCATCGCCGCAAAGCAAAATAATCATGATCCCCCTGCAGCGGATTTCCGGAATATCCGGGCTCGCTGCGGGGGGATCGCGTTCTATTTACTCTGCTGAATTCTCCGCTTCGGCAGCGGCGTGACACGCAGGAGGATATCCATCACCTGCCGCACCAGCTCACGGTCCTCCAGATCGAGGACGGAGTGGACCCTGGCCCCTTCATAGGGCAGGCCGTCCGGCGCGCCGCGCATCAGCTCCGCCAGCTCGGGGAGCTTTTTGACCATTGCACAGTTGTCACAGACGAGCAGGACGGGCCTTCCCTGCAGATAGACCATGTACTCGCCGAACATTTTGCGGTATGTCACGTCCGGGAACTCCTTCAGCTGGTCCAGAACGAACTGCATGTATTCCTTTGAGGTACTCATCGTAAAGTCTCCGTTTTGCAAAGAGCCGCCCCTTGCGAGGCGGCTCTGAATTTTCAATTTTTACACTTCCCCTCCGCCCTCGGGCTTCGGGCCGCCGGGCTTGCGGTGGCCGCGGGAGCGGCGGCGGGGTTTCGGCTTCTCGCCGCCATGCGGGGCATCGACAGGCGCTGCCTCGGCGCGCGGGGGCTTCTCACCCTCGGGCTTCGGCGCTCTGGGCGGACGCTGGCGGCGCGGGCGCTGCTTCTTCGGCTCGCCCTCGGCCTGCTCCGGCCTTGCCTCGGCGAGCTTTCTCGCCTCAGCCGGCTTTTTGCTCTCAGCGGGCTTCTTCGGTTCGGCAGGCTTCTTCGCCTCGGCCGGGCGTCTGGCCTCCTGCTCCTGCGGGACCTCGCCCTCGCCCTCATGTCGGCGGCCGCGTCCGCCGCGGCGGCGGCGCTTGCCGCGCTGCTGCTCGTTCTGAATGTCGGCCTCGTTCGTGCGGGCCTCTTCCAGCACGGCGGCGTTCTGGCGCATGACGACCGGCTCGAGATAGGTCTTGAGCTCGGGAGCCTCCTTTTTGCGGCACTTCTGCGGATTGCCGGAGATCGGCGCGAGATCGTCCGGAATGGGTGGGTCGGTCTTGCGCGCCTTGCCGTTGCGCAGAACACAGATATCGCAGTTGTGGTGGCAGACGATGGTGTCGGGCTGCTGCTCCAGCCGGACGCGGACGCACTGCTTGAGCAGATTGACCTCCGTGACCGTGCCGCGGCCGTCCGGCGTGTCGACGAACGATTCATTCTTCGGGCTGGTCTTCAGCAGCTCCTCATAGGTCTCCTGCTCGTAGTTCAGGCAGCACATCAGTCGGCCGCAGGTGCCGGAAATTTTCGTGGGATTCAGGCTGAGGTTCTGCGTCTTGGCCATCTTGATGGACACCGGCTGGAAATCGTCCAGGAACTGGCGGCAGCAGAACGGACGGCCGCAGATGCCGAGGCCGCCGACCATCTTCGCCTTGTCGCGCACGCCGATCTGCCGCAGCTCGATGCGGGTGCGCAGCACGGAGGCGAGGCTCTTGACCAGCTCGCGGAAGTCGACACGGCCGTCAGCCGTGAAGAAGAACAGGACCTTGCTGCCGTCAAAGGCATATTCCGCCGAGACGAGCTGCATTTCCAGCCCGAGGTCGGCGATCTTTTGCTGGCAGACGTCCATGGCGCGCTTTTCGCGGCGGCAGTTCTCGGCGTGGACGCGCTTGTCCTGCTGCGTGGCCAGCCGCAGGATGGGGCGCAGCGGCGGAGTGACCTCGCGCGGGTGCACCATGTGGTTGCCGCGGACGCACTGGCCGAATTCGGGCCCGCGGGCAGTCTCCAGAATGACCTCGTCGCCCGTTGCGATCTTCAGCTCGCCGGGCGCGAAGAAATAGACCTTTGACCCGGAACGGAACTGCACGTCGCAGACCTCGACCATGGGGTCTTCCGCCGGGGCGGCCGGCTCTTCGGGCATCTCGGGGATGAGGGCTTCGTCGGCCGCGGGCAGCGCGGCGGGCTCTGCCGGGGCCTCCGCGGTCTCCTCGGGGACCGGCTCAAATTTGGGTTCTTCCATGAAAAGCTCCTTTCCGTATGAACGGGAAAACATCATAAAATCAAATCAGCTTGTCAAAAAAAGTCCCTCCGATGCTTTTGGCCCGGCAGGTTTTTGACAGTCTGCAAATACTGCGTTCACCGCAGCTTTACGGTCAGCGCGCCGCAGATCGCACCGGGGCTGACATTGCCCTCCAGATCGCGCAGCGCAAGCCGGATCGCCTCGATCGCCTGCGTGATATCCGAGACGGGGCGTGCTTCCGCGATCTGCGCGCACTCGGGCCGCAGGGGCGGCAGCCCGCTGCGCGAGGTCAGGGCAGAGACGAGAAGGGCCTGCCACTGCGTCAGGATGGGGCGGAGCTGCTCGCGCTTCAGCCGCTCCATCGGGGCGAGCACCTGCAGCAGCTCCTCCGGACGCCGCGCGCAGTAGGCACGGACAAACGCGGCACTCTGCGGCAGCAGCCCGGCGTCGTCCCGCAGGATGGACTCCGCCCGGCCGAGATAGCCCCCGGCGCGCACGCCGGCGGCGCGGAGCGTGCCCTCCGGCACGTCCGGGAAACGCTCCCGCAGCGCGGGAAGCAGCACGGCCTCCGGCAGCGGCGACAGGCGCAGCTCCACGCAGCGGCTGCGGATGGTCGGCAGCAGCTGCTCGGCGTGCTCCGCCAGCAGCAGGAACGTGCCGTAGGGAGGCGGCTCCTCGATGCTCTTGAGCAGGACGTTCTGCCCCTGCTGGTTCAGGTCCTGCGCGCGCGGGAACAGATAGATCTTGCGCTGCCCTTCGTTCGGGCGGATATACAGATCGGTGCAGGCATCGCGGACGAGCTTGACAGGAATGGTCTTCTTCTCGGGGTCATCCACGATGCAGATGTCCGGGTGCGCGCCGTCAAGCACCTTGCGGCACTGCTGGCAGACGCCGCAGGGGCGTTCGCCGGGCGCAGTGCACTGCATGGCGGCGCAGAGGATACGCGCAAGCGTGTGCCGCCCGGAGCCCTCCGGCCCGGTCAGCAGGAAGCTGTGCGTCAGCTTGCCCTTGGCCTGCAGCGCAGAAAGGCGCTGCTTCAGCGTATCGTTTCCCAAAAGCGCCGCAAGCTTCACGCCGTTCCCTCCTGTTGCATACTGATCTACTATGTAATTATACCGTTGAACGCCTCTTTTTTCTACCTTTATTTTTGAAAATACGAAAAAATCGGGGCCTCCCGGCCCCGAATATCTTCCCTTTTCCCCTTCAGCTCTCCATCTGCTTTCCCAAAAATCCCGCGAACGTCTGCGCGAGCGTCTGCTCCGACTCGGTCGGCGCTGCGTCGTGCTCGCCCATGAGCAGCATGACGCAGCCCATCAGGTCGCCCTCGGCCACGATCGGCGCCGCCACGCCGAGGTGGTAGCGCTCCACGGACTCCGCCGCGCGCAGACGGCTCTCGCCGCCGTGGTAGCGGTAGCTGCGCCGCTGCTCCATCAGCTGCTCCAGCTCGGCGGAGTTGCGCTTTTCCAGCAGCTCGCGCTTCGGCGCGCCCGCCACCGCGATGATGGAGTCGCGGTCCGCCACGGCCGCGATGTGGCCGGTGTTCTTGCCGATGGACTCGCACAGCTGCGCCGCGACCGCCTGCAGGTCCCCCATCGGCGAATATTTTTTAAAAATCACCTCGCCGTCCTTCTCCGTGTAGATTTCCAGCGGGTCGCCCTCGCGGATACGCAGGGTACGGCGGATCTCCTTCGGGATGACGATCCGCCCGAGGTCGTCAATGCGTCTGACGATGCCGGTTGCTTTCATATATTGCTCCTCCACTTTATGCGTTCGAAATCACATTGCTATTGTCTGCAAACAATGGGGAATTATGCGAATGGAAGACAAGGAAGGAAAAGGAAGGGCGCGTGTCGGAATTTGTCGGGCAGAATATGGTGCATTTTTCAAAAGCGCAAATTGCAAGTGCAAGTTGGACACCTTCTGGTAGAAAGAGGTCCTAAAATCAGCTGACCGGACTTCGGCGCGTGCTCTTTCCCGAATTCTGTTTATACATAGAGTAATAAATTCCGGAAAAGCATCTCATCAAACATTTTAATGCAGCTTCCCCCTCACAATGGGCGCCGAATGTCCGCTCTGTATCACACAGGTTCCCTTGCGCAAATTCCATCTATACCGCCCCCCACCAGGCCGCAGCTCCGCGCTGCGGCCTTTCACACATCTCCACACATATTTTCTGCTTTCCCCTTGCGCATTTCCGCCGTTTGCGTTATAATTAAATAGGAAAATAGTCATTTCTCATACCATTTTCTCCAGAGTATGACGAATTACAAAGATTTTTGAGGTTTCCTTGCCATCGGCGGGGTTGATAGGAACGGAATTGCATGTATAAAAGATTTGGAAAACGATTGATTGATACAGTTCTCTCACTGATTGCTTTAGTTATTCTTTCACCCCTGCTTCTGATAACCGCACTCGCAGTCAAGCTTTCTTCTCCGGGGCCGGTGCTGTTCAAGCAGCAGCGGCTGGGCCTGTATGGAAAGGTCTTCACCATCTATAAGTTTCGCTCTATGACGGACGGTGCGGAGCACACCGGCAGCGGAGTTTACAGCGGGAATGGCGACCCGCGCGTGACAAAGGTGGGAAAGATTATCCGGGCAACCAGCATTGATGAGCTTCCGCAGTTCATCAATATTATTGTGGGCGATATGGCCATTGTCGGGCCGCGCCCGCCGCTGACCTACCATCCTTGGCCGGTAGACCAGTATAGCGAGGAGCAGTTCCATATGTTTGACGTTCGCCCCGGCATCACCGGCTGGGCGCAGGTACATGGCCGCAAGGGCGTAGAGTGGCACGAGCGTATCAAGATGAACGTCTGGTATACGCAGCACGTCTCCCTTGCGCTGGATATCAAGATCCTTTTCATGACCGTGTTCAAGGTCCTGCGCAACGAGGATAATGTCAATACCGGCGCGACGGTCTGAGAGAGATCAAATGCTGAAACTCATGTATATCACAAATGATCCTGCGGTTGCGAAAATCGCGGCGGATGCAGGCGTTGACCGCATCTTCATCGACATGGAGGTGCTGGGGAAGGCAGAGCGTCAGGGCGGGATGGATACGGTGCAGTCCCACCATGTGCCGGAGGATATTGCAAAAGTCCGTGCCGCCATCGGCGATCAGGCCGAGATCATGGCGCGCGTCAATCCACTGAATCCCAACTCGCAGACGGAGATCGACGACGCCATCGCAAACGGTGCGGACGTTATTATGCTCCCCATGTGGCGCACGGCGGATGATCTGCGGCAGCTTGTTAGCATGGTGGATGGCCGTGCAAAGGTCATGCCGCTGCTGGAAACCGACACGGCGGCAGACAATCTGCCGGAGGCGCTGGCCATACTGGGCATCGACCAGATGCACATCGGCCTCAATGACCTGCACCTGTGCTATCATCAGAGATTCATGTTCCAGCTCCTGACGGACGGCACGGTGGACAGGCTTTGCGCCGAGCTCCGTGAAGCAAGTATTCCCTATGGCTTTGGCGGCGTGGGCCGCCCCGGCTCGGGGACGCTTCCGGCGGAATATATCATCGGTGAGCATTATCGCCTTGGTTCACAGTATGTGATCCTGTCCCGCAGCTTCTGCAACACGGAGAAGACGACGGACTTGGATGAAATACGGCGCATTTTTACCGAGGGAGTGGCGGATATCCGCCGCGTTGAGCGGGACTGCGCCGCTTGGACGCAGGAGCAGTTTGACGAGAATCACCGCAGGGTTTGCGCCTGCGTTGAGAACATTGTGAGAGGTATGAACGCATGAACGTTCTGGTGACCGGCGCGTTTCAACTCAATAGCGGCGAGCGCGAGCAGCTGGAAGCTGCCGGGCACAAGGTCTTCGTTCATGGTGACGAACGCGCCCCGGTAGACTGCCCGGAGCGATACGAGGCGGTCGTGTGCAACGGCCTGTTCCTCTACAATTCCATCGAGCGCTTTACGAGCCTGCGGGTCATCCAGCTCACCAGCGCGGGGCTTGACCGTGTGCCGCTGGACGATATCCGGGCGCGCGGCATTGCGCTGCACAACGCCGCGGGCGTGTACAGCGTTCCGATGGCGGAGTTTGCCGTCTGCGGCATTTTGCAGCTATATAAGCAGAGCCGCTTTTTTGCGGCGAATCAGGCGCAGCACAAATGGGAGAAGCATCGCGGCCTGCTGGAGATTTCCGGCAAGCGCGTGTGCATCCTCGGCTGCGGAGATGTGGGGCGCGAGATCGCCAAGCGGCTGAAAGCCTTTGGCTGCCATATCACCGGCGTGAATCGCACCGTGCGGGAATTACCGGATTTTGACGAGGTTTTGCCGCTGGATAAGCTGGCAGAGACTGCGGCGGCCTGTGATATTCTGGTGTGCTGCATCGCCCTGACGCCGGAGACGCGCGGCATCATGAGCGAGGAAATCTTTGGCCGCCTGCATGATGGCGCGATCTTCGTCAATGTCGCCCGCGGCGCGCTGACAGATGAAGCCGCCCTGACCGCATGGCTGCAAGGCGGCGGTCACGCGGTGCTGGACGTTTTTGAAGAAGAACCCCTGCCCGAAAGCAGCCCGCTGTGGGATATGGAAAACGTGCTCCTGACCCCGCATAACAGCTTTGTGGGAGAGGGAAATCGGGATAGAATGTGGGAGAGGATCGTGCGCACAATGTGCCTAAAAACATAGAGGAGGATTATTCCTATGCACAAAAACTACCCTATATATACACGGAATGACATTGAGAATATTATTTCACGCAACCCACAGTATAAAGAGTACCTTTTTGCAAAGGGATACCTTATAACGAACGGTCCTCACATTCGCGCGGAAGGATATCCTTTTGGCGGGGAGTGGTCAAGTTATAACTTTGGATCGTACAGGGCGTTCGTTCACCCCAAGGAGAAATTTTCTGTTGTGTCAAACGAAGGTGTGACAGTCGGTTTAATTGGCCATTGTGTAAATCCTTATGCTATGCAGTGGGAGGAAGTCCCGATTTTGCATGATTGCCTGTCCGCATATCAGGCCAGCGTGTCACTTTTTGAGGAAAAGATTGGGGAACTGACAGGTGCTTTTATTATCTTCGTGCTTGACGATAACGGGATAAAGGTCTATACAGATGCGTGTTCCATGAAAACGTGTAGCTACTGTGAGAACAACGGTTATATTTATATGTCATCCCATACACAGCTAATTGCAGATATGTTAAACCTCCCTATGACGACATATGCGAGAAAACTGCGCTCGTCAAGGATGTATAACGTGGGTCTTAGATGGATGCCAGGGATTACGACTCCCTATGACTCCGTCTTTAGACTGGGGCCGAACTATGCCCTCGTTCACAAGGAAGGTGCGCTGCGAGCGCAAAGGTTTTTCCCGTCCCAAAAACATTATGAATTAGAAAATGGAGAGTATGACACAGCAGCGAAAAAAATCGCGTTAATCCTTGAAAAGACCTTGCACTTATACCTGAAAAAATGGCCGCGCTGTGCTATTTCCTTGACGGGAGGCATGGATAGCAAGACAACATTTTCCTGCGCGAAGGATTGCTTAGATACCGTAAAAACCTTCTCCTTCTGCTGCAAGGAATCTGAAAGAGCTGACTCAAAAGTCGCTGCGAAAATATGCGAACAGTTGAAGATTCCGCACTTAGAATACCAAATTCCCGATGAGAATTCGGCAGTTCCCGACTTCGATGATTTGAAAAGCATCATAGATCACAACACCGCATATACCATGAATTTGGCGGACCATGAAATCAGAAAAATCATATATTTTATAGACATTGACGACTATGATGTGGAAATAAAATCGGATGTTGCTGAAATTGGGAGAGCGTTCTATGATCAAAAATACGGAATGAAGATGCCCGCTATTCTGAACGCGCGCGAATGCTCTGTGATGCAGACACGGTTTTTTATGATGCCTCGGCTTCTACGAGAAACAGACAAGCAGTACGAGAGCTACTTGCAGTTTGCGGGATTAAGTGGAATGCAGCAGTTTAACTATGAGAATGCGGATCTTTTGTACTGGGAACTTCGTATTGGCGCTTCTGCGGCAATGACAACTCTGTCGCTTAGCTTAAGCTCCTATATCACGTTTCCATACAACAATAGGAATCTCATTGAAATGTTTCTTGCGTATCCTCACGAACTAAGAGCGAGTGATTGGCCACAGCGAAAGATAATTGCGGATCAAATGCCTTGGCTCTTGGAGCCTAAATACACAGCAAATGATCAGTACTTCGGTAGACGTAGGAAACTAATGGAGAAAACCTATTTTATCTATAAAACAGCTCTTTATAATATTATACACAGGAAACAGTCACAATGAAAGTCCTTTTAGTTGCCACCGTACAATCGCATATCTGTCAGTTTCACAGGCCGCTTGTTGCGATGCTGCACGAGCACGGCTGCGAAGTTCATGTGGCGGCGCGGAACAACCTTGCCGAAAAGAACGGCTTGAAGCTGGACTTTGTGGAGCAGGTCTTTGACGTGCCGTTCCAGCGGTCACCGTTTTCACCGAAAAATCTTGGAGCCTACAAACAGCTCAAAAAGATCATTGACGAGGGTGGTTACGATGTTGTCCACTGCAATACGCCAGTGGGCGGTGTTGTGGGGCGGCTGGCTGCACGAAAAGCCCGCAAGCGCGGCACCAAGGTATTCTATACCGCTCATGGCTTCCACTTTTATAAGGGTGCGCCGAAGAAAAACTGGCTCATCTGGTATCCGGTGGAGAAGTTTATGTGCCGCCATACGGACAAGCTCATCACCATCACGCAGGAGGACTATGGCCTTGCCTCGGCAAAGTTTCCCACGCGGGTTGAGCGCATTCATGGTGTCGGTGCAAACTCTGCAAAGTATCGTAAGTTGTCCGAAGCCGAGCGTGCGGCGCTGCGGTGTGAGCTTGGCTATGCTGCTGATGATAAGCTGCTGCTTTGTACCGGAGAATTGCTGTCGAACAAGAACCAGATCACGGCAATTCACGCGATGAAAACTCTGATAGAGCATCAGCCGAAGGCAAAGCTACTGCTGGCAGGTAATGGTCCAACATTGCCGGAATTGCAGGCAGAGGTTACCGCACTTGAATTGCAAAGCTGTGTGGAGTTTCTTGGCTATCGCACTGATCTGGAGCGATATGCCAATATCGCAGATGTGATCGTGTCTTGCAGTTACCGCGAAGGTCTTCCAATGAATATTGTGGAGGGGATGTTGTTGGGCAAGCCTGTGGTGGCCTCCTACAACCGGGGCCACCGCGAGTTGATCGTGCCGGAGAAGACCGGCTATATGGTGCCGCCTGCGGACAGCGACGCGTTTGCGGAGAAAATTGCGGTGCTGCTGAACGATGGCGAGCTGGCCGGTCGCATGGGACAGGCCGGATATGAAAAGGCACAGCTCTATGCGGATGCCAATGTGCGGCAAGAACTGCAAGCCGTTTATGAGCTTTAATATGGGAGGATATCAGTGGGCGAACTATGGATCGTGCTGGCCGTTTCCTGCGGACTTGCATTTTTAAGCGAAAAGTACACATTTGCATGGAATGGTCGACTGAGCAAAGTGCTGAACTATGGCATTGTTGTCCTACTGATTGCTTATCTGAGTCTCTTTGCAGGCCTTCGCACCGGCTACAATGACACCTATACTTACATGAGCGGCTATAAAGCGATGGCGGCTTTTCCGGATATCCTGACAGAGTTCAGTTGGAGGCTCGGAGACAATCCAGGGTTTATCTTGCTCAATTCACTGATGAAGGCTGCCGGTTTCAGTGCCCAGAGCTTTGTGCTGTTCTATTCGAGTTTGTTTGTGGCATCGGCGGTTACTTTTTTGAAACGGTATTCCAGCAACTTTACGCTGTCGATTTTTCTTTTTGTTTGTGCGCACGGCTACTTGTTTTCTTTGGCGGCTATGAAGCAGTGCACTTCAATTGCCATTGGGCTTGCGGCGATCCCGTATGCGCTGAACCATAAATGGATTCGATTTGCGGCAATCGTGCTGCTGGCGGCTACATTTCATCCGTATATTCTGTTGTTTTTGGTGATTCCAATCCTCCGCTTTAAACCGTGGTCCGGCGGGACATGGCTCCTGCTGGCGCTTACCGTGATTGCAGGACTGACACTGCCGAGCATTATTGAGACGATCGTCAACACGGCAGCTCTTTTTGGTGACGGGTACAACGCGGAAGAGTTCATTGGCGAGGGCGTTAACGTATTCAGAGTGCTGGTTGCCAGCGTCCCGGTGCTGCTGACGTTTTTTCTCAAGCGCCGCGTCAGTCGATGCAGTGCGGCAGACAATGTGTTTATCAATCTCAGCTTTCTCTATGCGTGTATCATGTTTGTCGGCCTATTTGGTACGGCAAACTACTTTGGACGGCTGGCGAACTATTTTTCTATATTTCCGGCAATTGTCTTGCCGATGATACTCAAAAAGCTTTCTGCGAGGGACAGGCGCTTCCTGACGGTGTCAATGGTCGCCTGTTATCTGGTGTACTTCTATTATGGAAATGCGATCAACGAGAACTTTGCGCAGGAATTTTCCAGAATAACGGTTTGGAACTACTTAGGATTGTGACGTGAGGATTATGAATCCAACTATTTCTGTGATTATGGGTGCATACAACTGCGCCCACACTCTGCCGGAGGCGATTGCCGCCATTCAGCACCAGACGGTATCGGACTGGGAGTTTATCATCTGCGATGATGGATCGTCTGATGAAACGTGGCAGGTTGCCAGTGAATTTCAGCGGAACGATGAGCGCATTGTCCTCCTGAGAAATGAGAAAAATCTTGGACTGAATGCAACCTTGAACAAATGTCTGGCTGCTGCAAGCGGATATTATATTGCCCGCATGGACGGCGATGATATCTGTGCACCGAACCGATTTGAAAAGGAACTGGCACTGTATGCCAAGCACCCGGAGGCGGGTGTTATCAGTTGCTCCATGAGCTTTTTCGATGATGAAGGCATCTTTGGAAAAATGATCTATGATGCCGCACCTCAGCCAAAGGATCTTCTGCATGGTTCTCAGTTTTGCCATGCAGGGGCACTTATGCGCCGAGATATTCTGGAGGAGCTGGGCGGATATTCTGAAAGCAAAGATACGCTGCGTGTTGAAGACTACGATCTTTGGGTTCGGATGTACGCTGCCGGTTACCGCGGCTTTAATACACAAGAAATCCTGTATAGTATGCGCGATGACCGCAATGCAATCTCGCGTAGAACGTTTCAAAGCCGGATCAACGAGAGTAAGGTCATTTTGAGAGCAGGGAAAGCGTTTGGCTGCGGAGCAAAGACATGGTTGTATGCCGTTGTGCCAATACTTAAAAGCGCATGTCCCCAATTTGTGTATAAGATTGCACATAAGCAGCGCTTAAATAAAACTTGATGCTTCAGGAAGAATTAGCATGAAACACACCATTCTCATCTTCTCCCAAGCGATGGAGCTTGGGGGCGTGGAGCGCAGCTTGCTGGGGTTGCTGGATTCCATCGACTATGACCGCTACGACGTTGACCTCTTTCTGATGCGGCACAGCGGCGAGCTGATGCCGTACCTGAACCCCAAGGCAAAGCTCTTGCCGGAAATTCCGCAGTACGCCTCGCTGGCTGTGCCCATGGCGTCGCTCGTCAAGAGCGGGCAGTTCGGCGTGCTGCGCGGGCGGCTGAAAGGAAAGCTTGCGGCACGGCGCTTTGATAAGCAGCATCCCAGTGACAAGCCTTCTATTGCAGCGCTGACGTATAGCCATAAGTACACGCTGAACTCTATGCCGCTGATCTCCGGCAAGACATACGATCTTGCCATCAGCTTTCTGACGCCGCATTATTTTGCGCGGGAACGGGTGAGGGCGAAGAAATACGCGGCGTGGATCCACACGGACTACACGGCGCTGACCTTTGACCGCTCGGCGGAGCTTGCCATGTGGGAAGGCTATGATGCCATCTGCGGTGTGTCCGAGCGGGCGTCCGAGAGCTTTCAGAGCGTCTTCCCGGAGCTGGCGCAGAAGGTCCGGACAGTGGAGAACATCCTGCCCCGAGAGCTGACGTGCAAGCAGGCGGCAATGCCTCAGACCGATATGCCTGCGGGTGACGGAATATCCCTGCTCTCCGTTGGCCGCTTCTGCGAGGCGAAAAACTTCGACAATGTGCCGGACATCTGCCGCCGTTTGGTTGCGGACGGCCTTGACGTGAAGTGGTATCTCATCGGCTATGGCGGCGATGAGCCGCTGATTCGCCAGAAAATCGACGAGGCCGGGATGCAGGAGCGCGTCATCATCCTCGGCAAGCGGGACAACCCCTATCCCTATATGCGCGCCTGCGACCTGTATGTGCAGCCCTCCCGCTACGAGGGCAAGGCCGTCACCGTGCGGGAGGCGCAGCTTCTTGGAAAGCCTGTCGTCATCACAGACTACGCTACCTCCGGCAGTCAGCTGGAGGACGGGGCGGACGGCGTGATCGTCCCCATGGACAACGAGGGCTGCGCTGCCGGAATTGCCGCGCTGCTGCGCGACTCTGCCCGGATGCAGCAGCTGTCGGAGAACTGCGCAAAGAGAGATTATACGAACAGAGCGGAGGTCGAGAAGATCTATGCGCTGATGGAGGACTGACCCATGATCCCAAAGATCATCCACTACTGCTGGTTTGGCCGGGGCGAAAAGCCGGAGCTTGCCAAGATGTGTATCGCCAGCTGGCGCAAGTTCTGCCCGGATTTTGAGATTCGCGAGTGGAACGAGGACAATTGCGATTATCTCGCCATGCCATTCATGGCGGAGGCATACGCCGCGAAGAAGTATGCTTTCGTGTCCGACGTTATGCGCCTTGTCGTGCTGGAGCAGTACGGCGGCGTGTATTTCGACACCGACGTGGAGGTGCTGCGGGACATTTCGCCATTGCTGGACGACGAGGGATTCATTGGCTTTGAAAACGATCAGTATGTTGCCTCAGGTCTGACCATCGCGGCTGAGGCCCACCAACCGGTGATTCAGGCGATGATCGAGGAATATAAAAAGCTTCACTTTGCCGGTGCTGATGGCAGCGTCACGCCCGTAGGCTGCCCGCATCTCAATACGGATGTGATGGAGCGCTTCGGTCTTGTGCGCAACGGACAGGAGCAGCTGGTTGCCGGGATTCACGTTTATCCGGCGGACTGGTTCAATCCGCTGGACAGCGTAACCGGCAAGCTGACGAAGACGGAGAACACCTATTCCATCCACTGGTATTCGATGAGCTGGCTGCCGAAGAGAACGCAGATCAGAGCAAAAATAGGGCGCGTTATACGCCGGATACGGAAAGAACTACGCCGCTGAGGGAGAGAAAATCATGCCGAAAATCAGTGTCATCGTCCCGGTATACAATGCCGAGAAATATTTGCGGGAGTGCGTGAACAGCATTCTCGGGCAAACGCTTTCCGATATCGAGCTTATTCTTGTGGACGACGGCTCCACGGATAGCAGCCCTGCAATTTGTGACCGGTATGCGGAGCAGGACGCGCGGGTGCAGGTGATCCACAAGCCCAACGGCAGAGCTGCGTCCGCACGCAATGCCGGGCTCTGTGCCGCCTCCGGGGAATATGTAGCCTTTGTGGATTCGGATGACTGGATTTCGCCGGAGATGTACGAAAAAATGTTGGAAACCGGCGCAGATGTGACGCTGTGCGATTATGTGCGCTTTCAGGGCGAAACGGAGATACCATTCACTCAGCCCAACGTGGATGCAGGCTTTTATGATAAGGCGCAGATGCGGGAGAGAATATATCCCCATCTGGTCATGGACGGTATCGAATACCCCATTACCATTTCGAACTGTGTATTGCTTATCAGGCGGGATATCATTGTTCGTAACCGGCTCTCTTACCGGGAGGATATTCATATCAGCGAGGACGCCCCATTCGGCTCCGAGGTGCTGTATTGCGCAAGCTCCTTTGCCTATCTGAAGGGTGAACAATTCTATCATTATCGTATGACAGAGGGCTCCGCTTCCAAAACATATAGGTCATGGTGGTGGGACAGCTATCTGAAAATCAACGAGGAAACGGAGAATTTCTTCTCCAAATGCGAGGACTACGATTTTACCCAGCAGATCAAGTCCAACATGTTCTATCTGGCCAGAGCGGAGATCTATTATATCCTGTGCAATTCAGAACTCACGCGGCGAGAGCAGAATCAGAAGGTCAAGGCCGTTATGAACCATCCCCGCGTGGTGCGCATGATGGAGGGTTTTGACGTAAGCCCCTATCCGATTCAATTTAAGATGCTGTACTGGTCGATTCGCTATCGGTCGATAGGGCTGAGAAGGTTGGTTAGCCTTTGCTCAAACGTCACCACCCTTTTCAGACGGACTCATTAGGCCGCTTTTAGGAGGGACACAATTGATGACACCTTTGATCTCCGTGATTATCCCGGTCTACAATGTTGAGCAATATCTTCGCCGCTGTTTAGATAGTGTTGTTGCACAAACATATCAGAATCTTGAGATCATCTGCGTTGATGATGGCAGCGTTGATCATTCGGGAAAAATTTGCGATCAGTACGCTGCGCGGGACGCGCGCATAAAAGTGATTCATCAAGAGAATCAAGGGCTGAGTGCCGCGCGCAACAGAGGCTTAGATGCAGCGGAAGGAGAGTATATCGCATTCGTTGACAGCGATGATTATATTCTGGAGGACATGTATAAGAAGATGTTGGACAAGCTTCTGGATTACAATGTCGATCTCTGCGTGTGTCAGTGGCAATATGAGTTTTCCGATGGCAGACAGGTAGTCAAAAAGCAGAATATAGACCCGGCAATCTATGGTTGCAAAACCTCTTTGGAGTTTGCCCGCTTCCTGTACAAAGGCAGCTATGAAAGCGGTGTGGTTGTCGCCGCATGGAACAAGCTCTACCGCAGGGCGCTCCTTGACACAATTCGCTTTGAAGGGAGAATCCACGAGGATGAAGCCTTTTGCGGAAGAATTATGGCAAAGAACATCTCGGTGCATGTTATGGAAGAACAATTCTATGTATATGCGCAGAACGGGGATTCTCTGACCAACAAACCGTTCTCCGCCAATAAGTTTTTCTTCTTGGATGCGCTGGCTGAACGAAGAGAACTCTTCAAGAGCGATGCGTTCATTCGTCAAGAGACGGAACTGCTATATTGCAACATGTACATCGAATACTGCCTGAGAGCGAGAAAAGATGGTGTGGCGGTTTCGCATCCGGAAAAGTATCGTCAAATATTCCGGCAAATGTTCTCCAGCTTGCGCAGAGACGGCAAAGCCGGTATAAAGTTTAGGTTTCGGATGATGCTGTTTTCTTTCTCGCCAAGCCTATACAGGTTTTTTACCAAGCAATAACTGAGGTAACTTATGGAGATTAGTGTTATTGTTCCAGTTTATAACAAGGAGAAGTATATCAGTAGGATACTTGGTGATATATCTAATCAATCTTTTGAGGACTTTGAATGTATCATTGTTGATGATGGTTCAACGGACTCATCCGGTGAGATTTGCGATGAGTTTGCCGCGAAGGATAAGCGATTCTGCGTCCAGCATGTTCCAAACGGTGGTGTATCCCGTGCGCGGAATATCGGCCTTACAAGAGCGACTGGGCAATACGTTACCTTCATAGATGCAGACGATCACATTGAACCTGATTACTTGATGCAGCTGTACACGGACATAGAGAGCAGTCGAGCGGATATGGTGGTTGCCGGTCTGGAAAAGTTTTGGGAAGACGGCCGCCCGCCTTTCACCACCGAAGTCCCATATGATGGAGTGCGATCCATAAAGCAGTTAATGCCTGAGTTCGCGCAGGTTCAAAAACGCACGGGTATTTATGGATACGGCTGCGGCAAACTGATACGGCGAGACCTGATAGCGAATGTTCGTTTTTCAGAATGGCTTCGATTGGCGGAGGACTTTGAGTTCTATCTGCGCCTTTATCCCAAAGTCAAAACCATTTATTTTGAAACATCCTGTAAGTATTATTACCTTCAGGAAGCAGATAACTCATCGGCGATCATCGATAGTGGGAAGATCGACTATATTGCACAGCTTAAAATCAACCTGTCCTACAGAAAATTTCTTCGGGACACCGGATTCTATGACGGAGACAATCAAAAAACTGTGGATGCTTTGGTAGCCAACTACGCTTTCTTTAGCATTTTTCATTGCGTGCGAGAAGAGATACCGGAAAGGGTGAAAGCCGTCCATGACTTGCTAATGGAAAGCAAAATTCTCGCTAAAGCTGGGGGCTTTTTCAAATCGGGTATTCTTTTTTGCGTTCGTCATGATCTTGGTAATCAGGCGAAAGTGATGATGCGGACCTATGATGTTTTGCGAGGACTGAAAAGGAGACTGCGATATGCCGTATTTTACAGTTTTTACGCCGACATATAATCGCGCTTATATTCTGCCAAAACTGTATCAATCCCTTTGTGAACAAACCTGCAAGAATTTTGAGTGGATGATCGTGGACGATGGTTCTACCGACGACACCGGCAAGTTGGTCGCGCAGTGGGAAGACCAGAATGATGGCTTTGATATCCACTATTACAAGATCCAGAACGGCGGGAAACCACGTGCAATCAACTTTGGCATCACCAAGGCAAATGGTGTTTTTTTCTTTATGGTGGATTCGGATGACCACTTGACTACAGACGCCGTTCAAAAAATGCTGCTGTGGTGCAAGGAGATTGAGGACGATCCCACCTTCGTCGGCGTAGGCGCCGCTCGCGGATATCCTGACGGAAGTTATTTGAAGGGAACTGCGCCGCGCACCAACGAACACGGTTATGTCGATGCCACTAACTTGGATCGAAACAAATATGACTTGGATGCGGATATGTGCGAGGCCTATAAGGTCTCTGTTTTTCGGCAGTTTCCCATGGCAGAGTGGCCCGGAGAAAAGTTTGCTCCGGAGCAGATCGCACTCAACGAGATCGCTTTGAGCGGATATAAGCTCCGTTGGCATAAGGATATCATAAACATATGTGATTATTTGGAGGATGGCCTCACAAAAGGCTGGCGTGCGCTGGTCAAAAAGAACCCCATGGGATATGCAATGATGTATAACCACATGCTGAAATATCCGAATTTAAGTATCCGGGAGAAGTATTTTGCGGCTTGCCAGCAGATCGCTCTGTCTATTCTGGGGAAGCACCCAGCATATATTTGGAAAAGCCATCGCCCAGTGTATACCATATTGGCTTTACCTGCCGGGGCCGTACTCTCAATCAGAAGAATGCGGCAATTTCGTGAGAACTAAAGTATGATCAGTATAATTATTCCCATCTACAACGCAGCGATGTATCTGCCGGAAATGCTTCGCTGTCTATCAGCGCAGACAGAGCGAGACCTTGAAATCATTTTGGTCAATGATGGCAGTACGGATGAGTCTGCTGATATCTGCTTGGCTGCCGCGCAAGAAGATCCGCGAATCTGCTATGTTTATCAGGAGAATGCAGGCGTTTCTGCGGCGAGGAATCGCGCACTGACAAAGGCTTCTGGGGACTACATTGCTTTCTTAGACGCTGATGACAGCATTGATCCTACCTACTTTGAACAGTTGTTGGGCACATGCGTCAGCGCAGATATTGCCGTCTGCAATGTGTCCGTTGAAACAAGGAGTGGCAGGAGACTTTCGACCTTTTCTGCCGGAGATCAGAGCCTAACGGCCCTGCACGCGATGGAACTTCTGTTGACAAGGCGAAAAATCAACTCGGGTCCGTGCGGCAAGTTGTTCCGGCGAGAAATGATTGCAGGCTTACAGTTTTCTCCTTTAAAGGCCTACGAGGACATTCTGTTTGTCCGTGACGCTTTTGCGCAGGCAAATATCGTCGCATCAACGTCACAAACGGCATATCACTATTATCAAAATTCCGGGAGTGCGATGGACCAGCAACGAAAGACACCGTCTCTTGATGTGGTTGCGGCAACAACAGATTTGATGGAGTATATCGTCGGACACTCAGAGCTTGACCCGAGATGCTTTTATATCACAGTATCGCATCTTTATCAGTATGTATTGGGGCTAGACAGGAGTATACCGAGAGGAAATGAATTTGTACATGCGGTCAGGCGATTGTACCGCAAGTTTTGGACATGCATTGTGAAATGCCCAGCATTTCCGTGGAAAGAAAAAATTCTGTATCTGCTGTTTGCCAGCGGACTGAGATGACAATTAGAGAGCATCTTGATTAACAGCGTAGCATGAGGATGGTGTTGATGCTAATATGAAAAAGATAGTTTTATATGCCCATGGCGGGAGCGAAAACCATGGCTGTGAGGCGATTGTTCGCTCAACAATCGCCCTGCTCCGGGGCAAAAACCAGTATGATTTTACATTGATATCGAAAAGGCCAATGGAAGATGCTGCCTATGGAATTGATCAGATATGCAGCGTCATACAGGAGCAGACGTCCTACTCTCGGTTCAGCGCAAGCTTTGCTAAGGCGTATCTGCATCTGAAATTAACTCATGACTATATTCCGATGGACAAGCTGTATTATGAAAAGGCGTTTAGCCATATCCGCAAGGGTGATGTTGCGCTTTCTATTGGCGGCGATAACTACTGCTATGCGGATGTTCAGCGCTATATCATGATGCATGATATGCTGCTCCAGCGTGGTGCAAAGACGGTGCTGTGGGGCTGCTCTGTTGAACCAGAGATTCTAAAGGACCCTACCATCGCGCAGGACATTTCTCGATACAGCCTTATCGCAGCGCGTGAGAGCATATCCTATGAAGCGCTGCGAGCAGTCAATCCACATACGGTCTTAGTATCAGATCCTGCATTTACGCTGGAACGCTGTATTCCGCCTATCCCGGAGGGCTTTGCTGTTGAGAATATGGTCGGAATCAACCTGAGTCCCATGGTTATCGAAAAGGAAACTTCTCCGGGTATGGCAATGGCCAATTATCAGGTACTGATTGACTATATCCTCAGAGAAACAGACATGGGGGTCGCCCTGATTCCTCACGTGGTATGGGATTTTACTGATGACAGGATTCCTCTGCGAGAACTCTACCGGAAGTACCAGCATACCGGGCGTGTAGTCATGGTAGAGGACCACAACTGCATGGAGCTGAAAGGGATTATTTCTCAATGCAGCTTCTTCATTGGTGCCCGAACCCACGCGACCATCGCTGCATATTCTACCGGCGTTCCGACACTGGTGGTGGGCTACTCCGTCAAAGCGCGCGGCATTGCTCGGGATTTGTTCGGCACGGAGGAGGGCTACGTTCTGCCGGTGCAGCAGCTCAGGGAGAGCGATGAACTGACCCGAGCATTCGTTCGCCTGTATGAAAAGCGCGATGCCATCCGGACGCACCTCAACGAGACGATTCCCGGCTATATCGCCCGAGCCGACGAGGCACGCAAGGCATTGGAGGAACTTCTGCTTTTTTAGCATATCAATTCAAAAATGATGAGGTAAACTATGTCACGGCTGGAAAACTCGACAAAGAATATTTTCTCTTCTTTTGGGAACACGCTTTTATCAGCTGTTCTTGGGTTTATTTCAAGAACCGTTTTCATTCACACATTGGGAACAGATTACCTCGGATTAGCCGGGTTGCTCGGAAATGTTCTCGGATTTCTGTCTATTGGTGAACTTGGTATTGCAACAGCGATAGGTTTCAGCCTTTACAAACCGCTTGCAGAGAAGGACTATAAAACAGTTAGCTCTTTGATGTCTGTGTACAGGAAAGCGTATTCGATCATTGGCTCGATCGTAATGCTTTCCGGGATTGTTCTGTTTCTTTTTTTGGATTTCTTTGTCCCGCCAGAAGAGCAACCGGCAGAGACAAGCTTTGCTTATTTTACGTTCCTGATTAATACGGTTGTAAGTTATTTTCTGGCGTATAAGACAACGCTAATTTCGTCTGATAACCAAGCATTTCGGCTTGTACCAATCAACATGTCGGTAAATATTGTTCAGACGATTGTTCAAGTGGTTGTCCTCATCCTTAGCGAGAGTTATATTCTGTACTTAAGCATTCAGATTGTTTGCTCTATCGTTCTAATGGCGATTCAGAACATATACATTTCCAGAAGCTATATTGATGTTGATTTCAAATCGAAAGAAAAGCTTCCTGATGGGAAGAAAACGGAGATAAAACGAAATGTTTCGGGCTTGATAATTGCCAAGATTGGAGATTATCTGGTGAATTCAACAGATAACCTGATTATCACAAAGCTGGCGAGTCTTGCTGCGACAGGAATTTATTCAAACTATCTCCTGATTAGGAATATGATCAACGGCTTCATTGGAACGCTCTTTGGCGGGATTACTGCCAGCCTGGGAAATGTGGTTGCTGTTGAAAACGATGAGAAGAAGTTGGAAGTATTTGATGCCATGTTCTTCTGCGCATTCCTGATTTACAGTACCGAAGCAGCCTGCTTTATGAGTCTGTATAACCAATTTATCGGAGATATTTGGATTGGGAGAAGTTATACATTCGGCACGGGAACGGTGGCGATTATTGTATTGAACAACTATCTTACAGGACTGAGAATTCCGCTTATTACCATGAAGAATGCTGCGGGAAAATATCTGGAAGATACGTGGATTCCGTTTGGATTTGCATCTGTCAATCTGGTTGCGTCTATTTTTCTGGCTAAGCCTTTTGGTGTTGCGGGTGTATTCCTTGGTACAATCATAGGCAGTTTGTTTACAGCGGATTGGTATAGGCCGGTTGTTATTTATCGCACGGTGTTTCACGCACCAGTGAAAAAGTACTTTGGAAAGTACTTTTTATATTTGACGGTTGGTATCGGCTATATTGTTCTCACCTATTGGCTAAATGCAAAAATCTGTCCTTCAAGCATCTATTTGAGCTTTGTGATCAGAGCAATGATTGCTGGATGTGTTCCAATACTGCTAACGTGTGCGCTGTTCCACAACACGAAAGAATTTGGTGTGGCAAAAGGCTTGCTTCTTCGACTGATCGGAGGAATCAAGAAAAAACTTAAAGTGAACAGAGGAAGAAAAAATGGGTAATCTCGTCAGCATTATTGTTCCGTGTTATAACGGAGAAGAGTTTGTTGACCGCTGCTTTGCCTCAATTCTGAGGCAAGACTATTCCCCTCTCGAAGTGATTGCAGTCAATGATGGATCAACTGACCGAAGTGAAGAACGTATTCGTGTATGGATTGAAAAATTCAAAAATGCAAGTATCAATCTAGTTTGCATTTCCCAAGAGAATAGAGGGCCTGGAGGGGCGATTAATAGCGGATTAAAGGTGGTTTCTGGCGATTTTCTAATGTTGCTTGATGTTGATGACGAACTGTTGGATTCCGCCATCTCGACAAAAGTTACTTTCTTGGAGAAAGAATTGGATATTGATGTTGTTCGCTCAAACGGCTGGTACAATCGAGAGACAGGAAAGAGCCTTTTTGTATATGATGGTGCAGAAAAAAACATGGAATATATTTTTGCTGCGCTAGTTGAGGGAAGAACCAACAACTGGGCGGGAAGTTATATGGTCAGAACCTCTGCGTTATTTGCTTTTTATCCAGACCGAGAAATTTATCAGTCTCGATATGGACAAAATCTGCAATTTTTGATGCCGCTGACCTATCGAAAGAAATGCGGGTTTATAGACGAACCACAGATGAACTACAATATTCAGGCGAATTCGCTCTCGCAGACATCGGACCAACAAGAATGCATGGCACGGACCTTGAGAAATGGGGAGGGATATCTTGATATCAGGCTTCACTTAATAGAACAAGTGATAAGAGACCCAGAGGAACGTCAAAAATATGTACAAATAGCGAAAGTAGCATATCACCGATCTGTATTGAATAGAGCAGTAAGCCTAAGGGATAAGGTGGTTACAAGAGAAGCATATGGTAATTTGAAAAGGGACCATGCATTAACAATCAGTGATACAATAGAGTATTGTGCCATGTTCTGTCCGTGTGTTGTTTTCCCCTTACGGTGCATAAGGAAGCTCACACGTGTCCTGAAAAAAGGAAACGCGGGAAGGAGGGCTACACATGAACATCACACAAATTCTTGATGCTTGTACCGGCTGCGGGGTGTGCGCTGCGGTTTGCCCATCAGCGGCTGTCGAAATGCAGCCGGATGCGCATGGCTTTTTGCGCCCTGTCGTTGATGACGCAGCGTGTACCGACTGCGGCCTCTGCACCGGAAAATGTCCGGTTTCCGTTTTGCCGCAGACCTCGGCGCATACGGAGGTTCTAACCGGCTACGCCAAGGACGGAACGCTCCTGCCCCGATCCTCGTCCGGCGCGATCTTTCCCGTATTGGCAGCGGAGATCATCCGCAGAGGCGGCCTTGTGTTCGGCGCGGCCTTTGACGGACAGTTCCATGTGATACATACTGCCGCTGAGAGTGTGGAGGAGCTTTCTGCGCTTTGCAGCTCCAAGTATGTCCAAGGCCGCATTCCAAGCGACTGCTATTCACAGGTCAAAGCGGCGCTGGCCGTCGGTCGCTGGGTTTATTTTAGCGGAATGCCGTGCCAGGTCGCAGCGCTGAAAAGCTACCTTGGTCGGGACTATGAGACTCTGATCACGCAGGACACAGCCTGTCACAGTGTCCCCTCGCCTCTGGTGTGGGGCGAATATAAAGCAGAGTTGGAGAAGCAGTATGGCGGCAAGCTGACCGCGTTCTCCTTCCGCAACAAGGCAAATGGCTGGGAGGCGTACCATATTCGCGCCGCGTTTGATAACGGCGGAAAGTTCATCCAGCCCGCTGCCGAAAGCCCCTATCAGCGCGGTTTTATCAAGGGACTGTACTCCCGCAGCTCCTGCTTTGTATGCAAGTTCAAAGGGATCGAACGTTGCAGCGACATCACGCTTGCGGACTATTGGGGCGTCAAGGGAATTCAGCCGGACGCCTACAATCCGCAGGGCACATCCCTCGTTTTGATTCACAGTGAAAAGGGACGCAGCCTGCTGGAAGGCTGCAAGGATCAGCTGCAACTCCAGCCCGCAGCCAAAGACGCGTTTGCCTTTAACCCAGCGGTGCTTGCACCCATTCAAAAGCCCGCCCGCTATGATGAATTTTGGGAGGGCTACGGTCAAACGTCCTTTGCCGATTTGGTATCTGCCTGCTGCGAACCGACGAAAGAAGAACTGGCGCAGGAACGCCGGAGCAAGAGCCTTCTGGCCCGCGTCATGCGCCGCCTAAAACGATAACACACGATGCTTCGACAAATCTACGCAATGAACCCATGGACGGTGTGCATTTTGCTGCTGTCCCTGCTCTTTCTCTGGCCCGTGCTCTGCCAGCGGGTCGGAGAGCGGAGACGAGTGCTTCTCAACACCGCGCTCGCCTGCGCGGCTGCGTTCATCATCCTCTACGCCACCATTCTGAATCGCACACCCGGCAACTACGAACTCATCCTCACGCCCTTCGCCGCGCTTTCCGCTGCACGCCAGCAGCCGGAGCTCTACCGCGCGATGCTGATGAATGTGTTTCTCTTCTTCCCGCTGGGGCTGACGCTTTCCAATGCCCTGCCGCAGAAGTGGCACCGTTGGGGCAGAATCATCCTCACAACGCTCGTCGGCTGCGCGCTCAGCGCGGGAATCGAGTACGCGCAGTACCGCTGCGCGCTGGGGCTTGCGGAGACGGACGACGTGATCTGCAACACCTTGGGCGCGTTCATCGGCTCCACCTCGCTGCTCATCGCTCACGCCATCGAAAAACACAAAGAAAGGGCTTGGCACACGAACATGACCCTGACCACCACCGAAACACAATTCCTGCATATCGCCAAAGCTGCCATCTCCGGTGGAGATTTGCCCGCCGAAAAGGTGGACTGGCCTGCCATCTTTACGCTGGCCAATCAGCAGAAGCTGCTGCCGATCCTCTTTGAGGCTGCCCGCGCAACGCCTGCCGCCGGGGAAAACGCTGCGCTGTTCGCTGTGACCAAGCAACAGGTCATTGGGCAGGTGTTGAACCAAACCGTGCGCTCGGCGGAGTTTGCTGACCTCTATCACAAACTCCGCGCCGCAGGACTGCACCCCATCGTGGTCAAGGGGCAGCTTTGCAGCCGCCTGTATCCGTTAAAGGACCACCGCATCAGCGCGGACGACGATCTTCTGATTCCAGACGGCGAGTTCATGGCCTGCCACGAACAGCTTCTTACGAACGGTTTGACCACCGACACGCCTGTGGACGAGCTGGCAACGGCGGACGAGGTGTCCTACACAAAAGAAGGCAGCCCGCTTTACATCGAGCTGCACCGACATTTATTTGATTCTGCCGAGGATGCGCATGACGAGCTGAACCATTTCTTCACCGACATCAATCCCGTCGAAACCGACGGCTTTCTCGCCATGCCGCCCCACGAGCACCTGCTGTACCTGATCCTGCACGCCTACAAGCATTTCGTGCGCAGCGGCATCGGTCTGCGGCAGTTTTGCGACATCGGCCTGTGGGCGCGGGAGTATCACGATGAAATCGACTGGCAGCGCCTGCACGAGCAGTGCGAGAGCGTCCACGCGGCAACCTTTGCTGCGGCGGCGTTTCACATCGCGGGAGACTATCTCGGCATCGAATTTGACCTGCCTGCACCGTGGGACGGCAGCATCGACGTGGAGCCGCTGCTGCACGACACCCTTTGCGGCGGCGTGTACGGCTCCAACGACCTAACGCGCCTCCATTCCTCCACCGTCACGCTGAACGCCGTGAAAGCCAGCCGCACCGGCGAGAAGAGCAGCGTTCTGAGCACGGTATTCCCCAAGCGGGAGTATCTGGAGCGCCGCTATCCCTATCTCAAAAAGCGTCCGTACCTGCTGTTAGCGCCGGGAGCGCACAGCCGATTTGGGTCGGGAAAGAACAGCCAATTTAAGCCGGAACGGTGAGCCAATCCTTTCGAGGATGCATTCAGTTTCCTGCCATTTTGGCTTCACCTAAAACAAGCGAACTGGGTTTAAAATGTACAGCCAACAGCCCAGTATGGCACTTGAATTATTCTTTCATTTCCGCCGCAGGCTCAACGGCTTTTACCTTGCCGGTCTGCAGGGAGATCGTCTCCAATTTCTTCCCACGGAAGCTTTCGCCGCGCAGCTTGAACACCGTAGCATCATCAAAGATGCGGTCCAATGCGCAGAGCAAGGTGGCGTCCTCGTTGAAATCCTCGCGCCACAGCGCTGGATTTTTGTTGCTGGTGAAAATCATGTTGAAGTTGCCTTCCTTGTTGTAGCGGCGGTCAATCAGATCAAAGAACATACGGGTACATTCCTTGTCGAACTCGCAGTGCCCAATCTCATCAATGATAAGACAGCTTGGACGCACCAGAGCGTTGAGACAGGAGTCCGCCTTACCACTACGCTTGGCTGCGAGGAATCTGTCCCGTAATTCCGAGGCTTTAATGAAATAGGTCTTCATACCATGCTGGCAGCAGGCGTAGCCAAAGGCCTGTGCCAGATGGGTCTTACCCGTTCCGGCAGGGCCAATAAATGCCAGATTTCTGTGTGAATGGATGGCACTGAGGGATGGCAGCGCCTTTAGACGCTCCACATCACGACCCTTCAGCAATGAGAAATCGAAGTTTTCAAATGTTCTGGGTGCTTTGGTGGGTAAACGGCTGAGCCTGAGTAGGGTGTGCACTGTGGTCTGCTGTTTCTTCTCGCTGAGATAGGTGAACACACGCTCCACGGCTGCCATCTCAGTTTCGGACAGTTCATGCTCCTCTGCATAAAGCGCAAATTCCTCAGAAGAGAAGTCCAACTTCAGCGTGGCAGCTGCTGTTGCGAACTTTTCAAATACCGTTTCCGTCACAGTAATCCCTCCTCGTCATCAAAGTCAAACTTTGCAAAGGAGAGGCTGCCGGCAGGCTTTGGCAGCTGCCGGATCTGTGTTTTCACCGGAACGGTGGGCAGCTCTTCCGGCTGGGCTTCGTATTGCCCCTCGCAGAAGCTGTCACGGCGACTCCATGTGACATCGTGAGTGGCAAGCAGTGCATTCAGATCCGTTGAGTAGATGCAGATCGTGTCACCGCTGCGCATAATGCGGGCCGTGCGCCCGGGATAACTGTACGGCACACCGAAACGCCGTCCTTCATAGTTGACAAAGCCGTCAAAAGAGATCCTACGCTCTGGGCAAAGAAAGAATTGAATCTCCTTGCTGTCTGGCAACTCACGCAGTACTTTACTGCAGGCCGCGTCATGTAACTGCTGTGGCATACCGTCTACGACACGGTGGTAGATATTGTTCTGTGCGTGACACCACTCCAGCGCCTGCCAGTTGAGATCTGTTACATTGTAGAATACCCGGTCAGCAAGGAAATTCTCCTTCACGAATCGTACAAGGCGTTCTACTTTCCCCTTTGTAAAGGGATGATAAGGTTTGCAGAGCTTGGTGTCAAACCCTACTGTCCGCATAAACGCCTCATAATCCTTCTGCCACACAGGCTGGCCATTCAGATCACGGCGGAGGACAACGCTTTTCATGTTGTCCGTCAACACATACCGAGGGATGCCCATGTACTGAAATGCGTGGATCATTCCTATAAAGAGGTTTTCCTGCTTGGCATTGGGAAAGAACTCAATATAGCGCTCTCCGCAATGATGGCAGATCATAGCGAAGCAAGCTACGCGGTAGCTCTGTCCATTGTAGTCCAGCACATCGGTAAAGCCCCAGTCCATCTGGTAAGTCTCACCGGGATCTGTGGAATAACGGCGACCCCGGTTGCCCTGCGGTGCAGCCTGCTGCCGCTTGGCAGGAAGAAGATACTTATGGGCGGCGATGTAGTCCTTTACAATGGTCAGCTTACCATCGAAGCCAGACTCCTGCAGACGCTTCAGGATGACTGTGGAGTTGCCGACACCCTGCTTTAACAGCGTGTCAATGATTCCACTATAGCCAGTGAGCTTGGTGATCTTGTGTTTTCTGACCTCATCGCTTCGGCGGTTATCCCGAAAGCCGTTCTTCTTGAGCCGACGCAGCTTTCCGCGGGAGATGCCGGTACGGCGTTCAAGCTCGGCTAAGTTGATTTGCTCCAGAGAGAAGGAATCTCCCTGTGCTGCTTTCATTTCTTCTATGGCCTGTGCTATAATCGGTACATAGCCATTACCACTTGTCTCTTTCATTACGCTCCTTTCCACTGGGCTGTTGGCACTTTCCAGTGTACAAGGTTTGCAAGAACTGTGGTAGTGGCTTTTTATTTCCGGCTACATTTGGCTTATTTTTCCCGGCCCGCAGTGGCTATCTCCGCCCGGCCCGAACA
>ERZ1673746.491-NODE-491-length-44413-cov-14.282204_pt1 | contig 44413 bp, 33 predicted proteins | sample MGYA00580205_ERZ1673746 | MGnify/ENA primary metagenome ERZ1673746 (study PRJEB41218, sample SAMN15661771) | gut metagenome | host: Homo sapiens | place: Canada: London | collected 2015-08-20/2019-03-30 | study: EMG produced TPA metagenomics assembly of...
TCGTAGGGTATGATAACCCACTCTATTTTAGCCGGGTATTCAAGAAAGAGTATGGTGTCAGTCCGGCACAGTACCGAAAGAATCTGGAAGAATCTACTGAAAAATGAGAAAGATTCCTTGATTCAGAAGTTCCTGCCTGTTGAGATGTACCTGACATATCAAGTTGACGGCGAACCGTTGGAACAGCTCCCGAATGGATACAGCGACCATTATGTGCCGGATGGCTTTGTACGAGATTAGAGTGTATACAAGGAGGTCTCTTTATGTTAGAGCATTTTTTCAAATCGCTAGTTGCAACAGTTTCTGACCCTTACCAATGCAATCGCATCACGGATGCGTTGGCGGCAGCTGGAATTAAATTCTATTGTAAATCCAAAGATGTCAATCGGCATAACACATTTGACCAAGCGAGAATTGGAACTCTCGGCATAAAACCGAGGTATGTCACAGAGGTGTTTGTGGACAAAGAAAATGCTGATATGGCTCTGCACATTATACATACCCTGTCATAAGCCCAGAGTTCCCCTGCGAACAAAACATTCCGATATATAAAAAGGACGCTGCCGCCTCTGGGTGAGAGGTTGCAGCGTCCTTTTGGCATCAGAGGGCGAATGATCTGTCAGACTAAACGGCTCCCAACGAATGCGATGCTTTTAGCTTGCGTCTTTCTGTTCGTCAAGAATGCGCCAGCCGTCCATCAGGTCTGAATTTTCCATAATAAAGGTGTGGGCGGTGTCCTGTCCCCACGAGTTGTCGTATTTCAGCATCAGATAATCGCTTAACTCGGTTCGATTTTTGAACTTCAACAAGCGATACGGCTCCTGAAAAGCGACCTTTTCGACGAAATATACTGCATCCGATGTAGGAAGCATAACGCCGACATGACCGATCATAAGAGAATTGTCCGTTTCAGAGAACTGATCGTGCAGGACTACGGAGACAAGACGGATCTTATCATCGTCCACGAAGGAGAGACCGCGTTTCTTCCATTCCTGCTGAATCGTTTTCAAATGGGTAGGAATATCGGTCGTATTGGTGGTTTTAACCGGGGCGAACAGCGCATCAAACTTTTGCCGTTCGTCGCCGCAAAGGGATTCTGGGTCGGAATCCAGTGTTTCATAGTCCATAAACAGGGTGTCCTCGGCTGAGTCAAGGTCTGCCTTGCCCGTGACAGTGATAAAATCACCGAACAGCCCACAAGCGGTAATCCGACAGTTCCAGCCGGGGAAGGTGTCATATTTTTCCGTCCATGCGTCCTGCATGGAGTAAGGATCGTATTTCAGATCCGAAGGCTTGGCATTTTCAAACCCTGTGGTGAGCCATGTTGGGTCCACAGCATTGTTGAACTTTTGCACATGATCAAAGAAGGTCTGTATCCGTAGGTCGGATACGCCGGCATCCTGCAAAAGTTTGGAAAGAAGATCCTGTGTATCCGAATCTGCTAAATTGGAGTATTCGATTTGCTGAAGGACGGGCTGAGAGGTTTTTTGAGTGCAGCCCACTGCCAGAAACGCACTGCAAAAAAGTGCAGCGGTGCAGACAAGAAAAGTTCGACGTTTCAAAAATGGTCACCTCGTTGTGTTTTTCGGAAAGTTTCTTTGAGTGCCGGAGTCTCAACCATAAGCGAAGAGAGCAACGCCGTTGGTCTTGTAACGAATGGTATCACAGATAAACAAAGAAAATCAATGACTTCTGTCGTATTTGACCATATATAATGTTGCAGTATCCATATCCCATACGGCTAACGCCCATTTTGGAAAAGACAATGCGGCAGTTTTCTGAACGATTTTCTTCATGTCGGACACAACAGGAGTATACCCAAGTTGGAATAAGAATTTTCCGTTTTTTCCGAATGGAAGGTTCAAATCGCTTTCCAGATAAACGGAGGATACCAACTTGCGAAGCGCGGCACGGCGATTTCGGCCAATCTCGTTTCCGCCGCCTTGATGGAATCGCCCATGGCATGATAGCGTTCTGTCGCCGCCGCTGCTCGTTCCCGCAGTTCGTCGGCACTGCTGATCTTCTGCTCCTTGCCCTTCACCGCCGTGTGCTTACCCCGCTTCACCTCATAGCCCTGCTGCTCCAGCTTTTGCAGAAAAACTTCAAAGTCCTTCGGCTGTTCCGCAAGGATGGTGTCAATGATTCCGCACAGGCGGTCACGGTTGCTTTCTCTCGGCGGGTAAACGATCGAGTTGCGCCGAGCACACAAAGTAATCTCTCCAACCCTACAGCTCAGTTTCCACCGCAAGCTGCTCCTGCTTTTCTTTTTCGTCAGCGATTTGGACATCAACATCTTCGCGCATCTTTTTCAGAAGTGCAAGGACTCGCTTGATTTGGCTCTTGGTGTTTTCCACTCTGCTCTGCGCCTGATTGATGTGATCCAGAACTGCCCAGTCTGCAAAGAGGCCATCAAAGAAGAAATCTGCGAATTTCAAAAAACTGTCTACCGCAACCTGAAGGTCTGCGGTGATCTCAACATCGGCAAGCTCAGTTTTGAACCGCCGCAGTTCCACTTGAAGCTGTTCCACCTGCTCCTGTGCATCGTCCAGTTCCTCATACTTGGCAAGATCAGCCATCAAACCGCCGCCCATTACGTCCCATGTACTCCAGCCCTCGGCATTGTCGAGGGTTTCGAGAACTTCATTGACCGTATGCAGGGCGGTCTTTCCGGCGTTGATAGCTTCCAACAGCTCCCGTTTTTGGACTTTCAGTGCGGCAATGCGGCTTTCGCTTTCCGCAATCTGCTGTGCGGCAGGGTGGGCAGAGACTTTGATGCTTTTGATTTTTTCGGAAAGAGCAGCTTGATACTGCCTTTCGCAATCGGACAGCCGTGCCAGTCTATTTTGAATCTGATCCAAGTCGGCATCAACGGAAGAAAGGTCATGGAGAGCAGCATCGTACTTAACACGGGCTGCATAGGCTTCCTGCCGTTCCTTGTCCAGCTTCTCATCCATCTTTCCGATGACCTGATAGAAAAATGCGGCAAGGCTGTGTCCCTCCAGACGGTCCACATCAGCCTGCTCTGCCAGCTTGGATTTTTCCAGCTTTTTCAGACGATCAGCAAGCGTATCTCTCTGGGCGGTCAGTTCTTTCTGTTTTGCTTCACAGCTTTTCTTTTCTGCGACCTGCTGCCAAAGTTCTTTCAACGTAGAATCACTCATATGGAATGTCCTTTCCCGGCATTATGTTTCTTCATTCAGAAGCTGGTTCAAAAAATGCTGCCGATTATTTACAAATGTTTTGGTGATAACGTAGCTGTCCGTATCTTCATACTGACAAGGATGAATCGTGCCATTGTCGAAGCTAAAAATCTCAGCATCAGGCATTCCGAGGAGAATGGGTGAATGTGATACGATACTATATAATGTAGGAGAACGCTTAGCTCCGCTCAAACCCAAGATAGCGGGTGCCCTGAAAACTCAGCTTTCCAATGTCGCCCTCCACAAGCATTCCGTAGTCCGAACCACTTACGGTAAGCTCCATGCGGTCGCCACTCTCTACCTGAAAGGTCACATAATAGGTCGTGAACGTATGCGCCATCGTATTGTCTGTATGGTGGCGAGAAACTTCCGTTCGCTTTGCCACAACCGTTGCCGGAACGGTCAGCCGCGGCGAATGGTTGTTTTTATTCCATGTGCTGATATTTCCGATGATGGTGTATAGGATCATACCCAAAACCACAAGGAACAAGATGGGAAACAGAATGCTGAACAGCAGATCAAATCCAGCGTAAAACATCTTATTCCTCCAAAATTTCTTCCAGCAGGTCTTTTACATCGTCCAGAAAAGATTCTTCTCCGAGGGTGTTCACCTTGAAGAACACCGCTTGACTGCCTCCTGCGGTGATGGCAGACAGCCGGATCGGACTGTCCGCATTCTGGAACATGGTCAGTGTCAGACTCAGGCGGTTGCCGCCCATCATGCTGTACCGTTCAAATACACGGACACTGCACCGGGCATCGCCCTCTTTGAAGTCGCTGCCCGCTTCCAGATTGGCCGACCAGCTGCTGTCCGGAATTTCCTGTTCCAGCTTCCGAAGCAGTTTGTCAAAATTCTTGTTTCGGATGGTCTTTTCAAAGATTGCCATAATGGTTCCTCCGTTCTGACAATTAAAAATCGGTCCCTTATTTTTGATACGAGCAGAGCCACAGGAAAATTGCGGAGAAATCGCTTGAAGAGAGGAATTTTGTCTAATTTGATTATAGCATATCTTTTGGAAGAACAAAATACTTTATGTACGCCGCCCGTAGGCGGCAAAAATCAGTCCAGTGGAAATTCCAGTTCGACAAACTCTGCATCGGTCAGCAGTTTCAGTTTTTCGATGACCTGTTTCGTGGATAAGCCCCAGCCGGGTGCCGGTGTTGTAGAACATGGAGATAATGCTCAGTCATCTCGGTGTCGGCATGGCCTACATTGCCTCCATGGGCTGGATCTTGTCTATGCAGAAAAAGGGCCTTTGGCAGCAGCTGATCCACGCAGCCGCCGGATGTGAAAAGCTCTTCTTCACACTGGGTGGTTTAGTGTTGATGATGAGCCTGCACATTTTTTCCATTCATGCTAACCATCTACGATTATTTCCTCAATAGGTCGTTTTGCATTTTATGCCATGCAAAAGGCAGAATCAGATATAAAAAGTTCTTTCGTATGTAAAAGCCTTCAAAAACAACTTGAAACACTTTTGTTGCAATGGTACAATAATAATGTTATTTTATGGAAGCTCGGCGCAAAGCCCATGCGGACAGGCCGCGTGTGTGTGGATTCCTATGGGATGTGTAAGAATAGCTAGGGCAGCACTGCGCTACTGCACTTTCCGATAATGTGAGGGAGGTATATTTATATGATGAAAAAGATCTCCCGCCGCTCTTTTTTGCAGGTCTGCGGCATTACGGCAGCCACGGCGGCGTTGACTGCCTGCGGCGGCGGTAAGACCGAAACGGCTAAAAAAGACGATGTGCACGAAGCCATCACCTTTATGGCACCTTATAAGGAGATAGAAGCCTTTATTGAGCAGGTACACAGCGTTTACCCGGAAGTGAACATCGAGGTCGTGCCCTACAGCGGCGATAACACCACCACCTGTTTGCAGAATATGTTTGCGGCGGGCGACCTGCCGGACGTCTGCACCTTGACCTACTACGACCCCCGGATCGATCTGGTCTCCGACAAACTGCTGGACCTTTCCGGCTACGATTTTACGGATAACTATGTGGAGTCCCGTCTGCAGGACGTGTTCGACAACGGTGCCATCTACCTGCTGCCCTCGACCTACAACTGCTACGGCATCACCTACAACAAGACCCTGCTGAAAAAATACGGCTGGGAGCTGCCCAATTCTTTCGCTGAGCTGGAAGAACTGGCTGCAAAGGCCAAGAAAGCAGAGGTCGATCTCTGTCTGCCGCAGATCCAGTATCCGGGCTATGGTTTCCAGTATCTGTGCAACATTGCGGACGCCGATTTCCTCGGCACACTGGACGGCAGGCTGTGGCAGCGGGATTATCTGTCCGGTAAGGCGAATGTCAGCAATACCCCCGGCATGATGCAGGCGATGGCCTATGTCCAGAAGTGGAAGGACATCGGGATGCTGAACGACACCGGCGACGCTCTTGACGACAATGTGACCCGGCAGAGGATGACCGAGGGCAACACCCTGTTTCTGATGGGCGGCACCAACGGCATCGTGGAGGCAGACGGCAACGCCGATAAATACGGGCTGATGCCGTTTCTCTCGGAGGACGGCACCCAGAACGTTTTTGTGCTGAATGTGAACCGCTTCTACGGTCTGAATAAAAAGCTGGAGCAGGCCCCCCAGAAGCTGGAAGATGCGCTCAAGGTGATGCGTGTGCTTTCCACCGTTGCAGGCACCAGCGCTCTGCAGCCCGCAACGGCGCTGAAAAGCAGCCTGCTGCCCTTCAAGGACGCAAAAGCGGACGGCACCTACTATGCCGACATCGCCGATGCCCTGAATGCAGGCAACACCGCGCCCTTTATCTATTCCGGCTGGGAAAACACCATCGTGACCACTGGCCTTAAAATGCTGGACTTCATGAAGGGCAATGCCACCATGGAGGATGTGATCCGTCAGCTGGACGAGGATCAGGATAGTGTGGTGAACAACACCCCGGATATCATCACTACCGTTACGGAGGAGCTTTCGCAGGAGGACTGCGCCATGCTGGTGGGCCGCTGCTTTGCACAGGCTACCGGCAGCGACCTTGCGCTGGTGTCGCTGAGCACATGGATCCCCGGCAACCCCACCGATCAGAACCATCACGGCGTAGCGGCCAAGCTGTATGCCAAGGGCATTACGGATTACGACCTTTCGGTGATCCTGCCCACCGGCTGGAACCGCACCATCCAGACCGTTACTCTGACCGGGCAGCAGATCAACGACCTGCTGGCCACGGGCTACGATGCCTACGGCAACGGCAAGGGCTACCCCTATGTGCTGGTAAGCCCGGTGCAGCCGGATGCGGGCAAGACCTATCAGGTTGCCATCTGCGGTGTGAGCGACCAGTTGGCTGCGGAGACCACGGTCACAGACAGCGGCGTGGTGGGCATGGATGCCGCAAAAGCCTTCTTTGGTGCATACACCACCATCAGCCGGGCAGACACTGCATGGAGCTGAACAGAACGGACAGGAGATACCGGATGTGAACAACAACCTATATAAAAAGCTGCTTTGGGGCACCGGCTTTGTCATTGTTGCGGTCATCCTGACCCTTTTTATCATGAGCCAGACCTACATCCAGAACCTTGTCTACCATGAGCGGCTGAACCAGATGGAAGAGGTCACCCACCAGATGTTCCGCAGTCTGGAGGATGTCATCGACACCCATTGGGACGATGTGAATGTACAATGCAATTATTTGTACTGCACTCCGTTAAAGACCGATACCGAGTTCTATCGCTATCTGCAAAAGCTGTCGGAGCTTTCCAATTACCATGAAAGACAGATCGAACTGATTGCCGTGGACTCTGCCGGACATTACTATACTGAGAATGGCCGCATGGGGCTGCTGCGGGAAATGAACTATCTGGAAGACTCTCCGCAGCGGATTAGCTATGTTTCCAACTCCCTGACTGTGGACGACTCCCGGATGGTGTTTCTGGAACAGCTCTCCACCCCCATCACACTGCAAAGCGGAGAGAAAGAGATCACCCTGCGCTACTTTGGCATTTCGCAGAGCATGACCCAGCTGAACGATTATTTCCGCTGTGATGCCTATGAAAATAACAACAGTGTCTATGTGCTGGACGACAACGGTTTCAAGCTGTTCAACGCCAATGATACCGAGCTGTTGAAGGGGCATAACGTATACACCGTGCTCTCCCGGATGTCCTATTTGCACGGTTCTTCCTTTGCGGTGGCAAAGGAGCGGCTTGACCGTACAGGCTCCTGCTATTCCAACGCCGTGCTGGACGGGACCGAGTATTTCTACGCCCTGAAGCAGATGGAAAACGCCCAGTGGACGCTGGCGTTCCTTGTTCCGGCAAAATATGTGGCCGTGAATACGCAGAAGCTGGTCAGCATCGTCATGATCATCATCATCGTCATTGCAATGGTGTTCTCGGTCATAACAGTTTTTGTCGGTTGGTCTCTCCTGCGGCAAAAGCAGCAGCAGGAGCTGCAGGCAGAAAAAGAAGCGAACCTCCGTCTGGAGCAATACAACATCCATCTGACGCAGGTAAACGATGAGCTGCGTCAAGCACAGGACATTGCCGCAGAGGCGTTACAGTCCGCCGAGCGCGCCAGCAAGGCCAAGACGGACTTCCTTGCCAACATGAGCCACGATATCCGCACCCCCATGAACGCCATCATCGGCATTACCACTCTGATGAAAAACGAGCTGCACCAGCCGGAAAAGCTGGCCGAACATCTGGACAAGCTGGAAAATTCCGGCCAGTTGCTGCTGGGCATCATAAACGATATTCTGGACATGAGCCGCATCGAGAGCGGCAAGACCACCCTGAATGTGGAAAAAATGAATCTGCCCCAGCAGATCAGCCAGCTGGACAGCATCATCCGCCAGCAGGCAGGCCAGCGCCGCCAGACCTTTACGGTAAACACCCACCTGCAGCACGAAAACGTGCTGGCAGACCCCAACCGTCTGAATCGGGTGCTGATGAACATCCTCTCCAACGCAGTCAAGTATACGCCCACCGGCGGGCATATCCGGTTTGAGGTGGACGAGCTGCCCCGAAACGAGCACTACGCCCGATACCGCTTTGTGGTGCAGGATGACGGCATTGGCATGAGCGAGGCCTACCAGAAGACCCTTTTTGACCCCTTTACCCGCGAGGAGCGCTCCGGCACCAACAAGGTGCAGGGCACCGGCCTTGGTATGGCCATCACCAAGAACATTGTTGACCTGATGGGCGGCTCTATCAATGTGGAGAGTACCACCGGCAAGGGCACTCGCTTTGAGGTGGTGCTGGAATTTCCCGTTGATGCTGAAGCAGATACGGTGCCAGAGGCACAGGTGCTCCCGGAGGAAGAGGAAGAAACTTCTCCTCTGTCCGGCATGAAGTTCCTCTGCGCCGAGGATAACGCCATCAACGCCGAAATTCTGGAAATGCTGCTGGAAGCCAATGGTGCAAGCTGCACCATCTGCTCCAACGGTCAGGAAATCGTGGATGCCTTTGCCAGCGTAAAGCCCGGCGAGTACGACATGATCCTGATGGATGTGCAGATGCCGGTGATGGACGGCTTGGAAGCCACCCGCCGCATCCGCAGCGGCGAAAACCCGCTGGGCAGGATCATTCCCATCCTTGCCATGACCGCCAATGCCTTCCTTGAGGATATGCAGAAGAGCAGGGAAGCCGGCATGGACGAGCACCTGTCCAAACCTGTGGATATTGCTGCGCTGGAGCAGACGGTAAAACGCTTCCGTGTTATTCCCCCGAAAATAAATAGCGGACAAGCGCGTTTCCGCAGAGGAAGCACACAAACGATGTGAATGATGCAGGAGAAGATTAGAACGTGAATACACTTTCCGAGATCGAGGAGTATTACAAAGCGCGTGAGCAGCAGCTGTTGGAAAAACTTCATCAACAGGAAGCCGCTCTTGCCGCAATGCCTGACGGATATCCAAGCTGCCCTGAAAGAAGAATTACAGCAGCACAACTGAGCTGCGGATGCAATCAAAACAGGAGTATAAAAAGCCCGAATGAAACACAGAATCTCACGCCGTGCATTCCTGAATGGATGCACGCTGCTGGCGGCAGCTGCTGCCGTAAGCAGTCTGACTTCCTGCGGAGAAAAGGAAGCGAAAGACAGCGGTCTTGCACAAATCGTTGTGGGAAGCGACAGCTATCCACCTTATATCTATCTGAATAATGACGGTGTTCCCACCGGGATCGATGTGGAGATCGCCACCGAGGCGTTCCGCCGCATGGGGTATGCTGCCCGGTTTGAAACGATCAACTGGGAGCAGAAAACAAATCTTGTGGAAAGCGGCGCCATCGACTGTATCTGGGGCTGCTTTTCCATGGATGGACGCGAAGAGGTATACCGCTGGGCGGGGCCTTACATGGTGAGCCGTCAGGTGGTTGCGGTGGATGCCCACAGAAGCATCCGATCCCTCAGCGACCTTGCCGGCAAGACCGTCGCCGTGCAGAGCACCGGCAAGCCGGAGGAGATCTTTCTCAGCGGCTCCGACCCGCGCATCCCGCAGACGGTGGAGGTGCTCAGCATCGAAAACCGCAGTGTGCAGTACGCAATGCTGGCCTGCGGCTATGTGGACGGCATCGCCGCCCACGAGACAGGCATCCTGCAATATATGAAGGACAATGCCATAGACTTCCGCATTTTGGAGGAACCGCTGCTGGTCACCGGGCTGGGCATCGCCTTTGCCAAGAACGACACCCGCGGGCTGGACAGCCAGCTGACCGATACCCTTGCGCAGATGCGCGCGGATGGCACGCTGGAGCGGATCATTGGCCGATACCTTGAAAATGCTTCGCAGTATCTGGAGGTGGACATAATTGGCGCGTAAAAACAGAACCACCCCGGATAAAAGGATATGGACAGCCTATCTGATCATCGGCGTGCTCTTGATGGCCGGTGTTGCTTTTTTCTCCAGCTGGCGGGCAATGCGCACAGCAGAGGAACGCTTTTGCCAGACCCTTGAGTTTGTCAAATCCCAGTCCACCAGCTTTGAAAAGCACAACGATACCATCACGGCAAAGGCACTCCGCCGCACGGCGGTCGCAGTCCATCAGCTGGCAGAGAATCCTGCGCTTGACCTCTCCGACCCGCAGTGCCTGAACAGGCAGACAGAAAAGCTCTGGCTCACCGGCATTTCGGTTCTGGGACCGGATGGCACGCTCCGGTGCGAGTCCACGACCAACGGCATCGGCTATGACCGGTTTGGCGACCAGCTGAAAAATGACGCTGTTCTGGACGTTTTATCTTACCCGCGAAAGACCTATGTGAAGCGCGTCCTGCTGGAAGATGGCTCTGCTGTGGATGTTGCGGCACACCGGGCAGAAAGCACAGAGCTGCTCCTGCTTGCCTACCGGTACACCCCGGCGGAATTTGTGGAGGAAACGGCGCTGTCCATCCAGAGCATACTGGATGGCTACCCGGCAGAAACCAGCGGCACGCTGTTCATCGTGCAGAACAATCAGGTCGTTGCCGCAAACCGCCCGGAGCTGATTGGGCAGGATGTTGCAGGCAGTCCGCTGGCGCAGGGAATCCGCAAAGCCGGGGCCGCAGAGAAGCTGACCCATACCCGGGACTGGAACGGCTCCGGCTGCTATTTCGGGATGTTCTGCCATGGCAGATCCTTCGATCTCTATGCGTACACGGATGAAAAAATAATCTTTCGGGAGTCGCTTTTGCTGATCCTGACGGTACTGGTCAGCTACATCCTGCTTGTAATGATCCTTCAGCTGCTGCGCCGCCGCTCCGTGCAGGAGATGGAGCTGCAGAAAAAAGAGCAGGAGAGGAAGTACCAGACCCAGCTGGAGGAACAGAACCGCAAGCTGGAGATTGCGCTTCAGCACGAAGGGGCGGCAAACCGCGCCAAGCGGGAGTTCCTGTTCAATATGAGCCACGATATCCGCACCCCCATGAACGCCATCATCGGCTTCACCTCGCTGGCTGTGACCCATATCGACAATAGGGAACAGGTGCTGGACTACCTCAAAAAGATCTCCACCTCCAGCCAGCATCTGCTTTCCCTCATCAATGATGTGCTGGATATGAGCCGCATCGAGAGCGGAAAGGTGAAGATCGAGGAAAAAGCGGTGCATCTGCCAGACCTCGTCCACGATGTGCGCTCCATCATTCAGCCCAATGTTTCGGCAAAGCGGCTGTCGCTTTTTATTGATACCATGGATGTGGAAAACGAGGATATCATCACCGACCCGCTGCGGCTGAACCAGATCCTGCTGAACATTTTGTCCAATGCCATCAAGTTCACTCCCACAGGCGGCATGATCAGCATTCGCATTGCTGAGAAAAACGGTGCGCCTGCGGGCCGGGCCTGCTATGAGTTCCGCATCAAGGACAACGGCATCGGCATGAGCGAGGAATTCCAGAAGCACATCTTTGAGGAGTTCGCCCGTGAGGAAAACTCCACCGTCAGCGGCATTCAGGGGACCGGCCTCGGCATGTCCATCACCAAGAACATTGTGGACCTGATGGGCGGCACCATCGCCATTGAGAGCGAGCCGGGCAAGGGCAGCGAGTTTATCGTGAATCTCTGCTTTGCGCTCAGCGGACAAAAGGTGGAGCTCAGGCAGCTCCCGCAGCTGGAAGGGCTGCGGGCACTGGTGGCGGACGACGATACCGACACCTGCCTGAGCGTCAGCACCATGCTGTCCAAGATCGGGATGCGGCCGGAGTGGACGATCTCCGGCAGGGAAGCGGTGATCCGCACCCGGTATGCCATGGAGCAGGGGGATGAATTCAGCGTTTACATCATCGACTGGCTGATCCCCGATATGAACGGCATCGAGATCGTGCGGCAGATCCGCAAGGTGATTGGAAAAAGCCGCCCCATCATCATCCTGACCGCCTACGACTGGGCCGATATTGAAGAGGAAGCCCGCGCTGCCGGTGTTACCGCCTTCTGCGAAAAGCCGCTGTTCCTCTCGGAGCTGCGCAGAGTGCTGGCAGAGCCGTTCGGTGCAGAGCCTGCCTGCAGGCCGGTGCAGCTGAATGCGGAGGCCTTCAAAGGGAAAAAGATCCTGCTGGTGGAGGACAACGAGCTGAACCGTGAGATCGCAGTGGAGATCCTGAAGGAAGCGGGCTTTGAGGTGGAATCTGCCGAGGATGGCGAGATCGCCGTCCGGAAGATGAAGCAGGCGGCAGACGGACAGTATGACCTGATCCTCATGGACATCCAGATGCCCAACATGGACGGCTACGAGGCAACGCGGCAGATTCGTGCGCTGCCGGATGCCGCAAAGGCTGGCATCCCCATCTTTGCAATGACGGCAAATGCCTTTGAGGAAGACCGTCAGAACGCACTGAAGGCCGGTATGAACGGCCATATTGCAAAGCCGCTGGATATTCCACACCTGCTGCAGGTCCTTGCAGATGTACTGAAATAAACAGCGCCCAAAAGCAAAAGCACCCACAGCAAGCGCCACAGAGGTTTTGAATCTCCGGTGAGCAAATTGCTGCGGGTGCTTTATTTTTTTATGCCTGACAGGCGGCTTGTTACAAAATTTTGCGCAGCTCCTGCACAAGGTCGCCGATCACGATGGGTTTGGACAAAAAGCCGGTCATGCCGCTTTCCAAGGCATTGCGGCGGTCGTCATCGAATGCGTTGGCAGTCATGGCAAGGATCGGGATCTTTGCCAGTGCAGGGTCGCCCAGTGCGCGGATCTGCCGGGTGGCGGTATAGCCGTCCATCACCGGCATCTGCACATCCATCAGCACCAGATCATAGCTGCCCGGTGCGGCAGTGCTTACCTTTTCCACCGCCACGGCACCGTTTTCCGCCGTATCGACCCGGAAGCCGTACTCGCACAGGATCTCCTGCGCGATCTCGCGGTTCAGCTCGTTGTCCTCTACCAGCAGGATGTGCCTGCCCTTGAAGTTGGTGTTCTTTTTCGGCAGAAGCTCCTGCGCCGCATCCGTCTGTGTCTGGCCGATGGCGCTCATCAGGGTCTCGCGCAGGTCGGACATGAACATGGGCTTGGAGCAGAAGGCGGTCACACCGGCAGCCTTTGCCTCCACCTCAATGTCGGACCAGTCGTAGGCAGTCAGGATGATGATGGGCGTATCATTGTTCAGGCTGCGGATCTGGCGGGTGACTTCGATGCCGTTCATATCCGGCAAGCGCCAGTCGATGATATAGGCATGGTAAGCATCGCTCATCTCGATGGACTGCCGTGCACGCAGCACCGCTTCCTTGCCGGAAAGGGTCCACTCGGCACGCATGCCCACCTTGACCAGCATCTTTGTCACGCTGTCGCAGGTGTTGAAATCGTCATCCACCACCAGTGCCTTCAGGCCTTCCAGTTCGGTGATCTTTTCCACCGGACGGTGCTCTGCCTGCGCACGCATGGGCACACGAATGATAAACTCGCTGCCCTTGCCCTGCGCCGTCTGCACCTCGATGGTGCCGCCCATCATATCCACGATGTTTTTGGTAATAGCCATGCCAAGGCCGGTGCCCTGGATCCGGCTTACCGTGGAGGTGCGCTCCCGCTCAAACGGCTCAAAAATCTTTTTGGCGAACTCTTGGCTCATGCCGATGCCGTTGTCCTTGACGCGGAACTCGTACTGCCCGCAGCCGCGCACCGCTCCGGCAAGCTGCCGCACCCGCACCGAGACCGTGCCGCCCGCCGGGGTGAACTTGATGGCGTTGGACAGCAGGTTCAGCAGTACCTGATTCAGCCGGGTCTTATCGCAGTAGACGTCCTCATCGGTCACATCCATGGCATCCATATAAAGCTCCAGCTGCTTTGCGTAGATCTGCCCACTGACGATGGTTTTCAGGTCGTGCAGCACATCCGAAAGGTTGACTTCCACTTCTTCCAGATGGATCTTTCCGCTTTCGATGCGGCTCATATCCAGCACATCGTTGATGAGGGAAAGTAGATGATTGCTGGAAGCGAGGGTCTTGGCAAGATAATCCTTCACCCGGTTTTTATCGTCAATGTTGCTGAGTGCCAGCGTGGTAAAGCCGATGATGGCGTTCATGGGGGTGCGGATGTCGTGGGACATATTGGAAAGGAAGGTGCTTTTGGCGCGGTTGGCAGTCTCGGCCGCTGCAACGGCATCCGAAAGTGCCTGATTCACCTGCCTGTCGGCGGTGCGGTCGGACAAGACAAGGATATACTTGGTCCTGCCCTCTACCTCGCTGCCCATGGCGATGTTATGGAACCAGCGCCGCTCTTTGGTCTCCCGATGCTCAAACTCGAAATCCCATTCGCGTTGCTGCCCGCTGAGCAGTCCTTCCAGAAAGTTCTTGTCGCGATCCGGGTCATCTTTCGGGTGCAGCGCTGCCAGAGCACGGGCATCCTGCCGCACTTCTTTCCACGGGATGCCCAGCAGCCGTTCGACGTTGGGGCTGACATAATCCACCTTGGAGGTCTTTGCGTCCAGCATCAGGAAAACGTCGTCCACGTTCAGCGAAAGCTTTTGGAACAGCTCGTCCCGGTACAGGATCTCAGTGTCCTTCCGGCGCAGGGTCGTATGGCTTCTGCGCAGGATCAGCAGGATGATCAGCACAGCAAGGCCAAAGGCGATGCCCGCCACGATCTGCACCGTGTGGAACCACAGCTTATCCAGACTGGCATTGACGATGCTGACCGGCACAAGCCCCACCATCGTCCAGTTCTGGACCGCGGTATCCTCGTAGACCAGATAATAACTGGTGTCGCCCAGTTTGACCCGCAGGTTTCCGCTGCGGCCCTGCGCAAAATCATCCGAAAGGGCAAGAATCTGTTCCTCGGAAAGGTCGGAATGGTCGCGCAGCATCGCAATGAAGTTGTAAATGATTTCCTTGCGGTTTACGGAATTGTCAATCACCACCCGCCCATCCGGGTAGATCACATAGTTGCTGGCATTGCCCTGAAAAGCAGAGCTGTCCAGCAATCTCAGCACAGCGTCATTATAATAGGTGATGGCAACAGCATCGTAGGCAAAGCCCCGGTAGCTGCCCTGCGTTTCGGGGCAGATGAACGCAAGCATCGGGGCTTTGCCGGGCAGCGCCGTATTCACGACGATATCCTCGCCATCGGAGAGCTTTTCGTCCAGATTGGTCTGCAGGCCAAGGTAGCCGGTTTCCCCGGTCACGGTCGTGTAGTTGCCGTCATAGGAAAGAAAGTAGAAGTCAACAAATCCGGCTGCCTGCTGTGCTTCCTCGATATAGGCCTGAATTTCATCCTCATTCGAGGTGTTTTTCAGAAAGCCGTTGCACAGATGCAGATAGGTCAGGTTTTTGCGCACCATCTCTTTCAGCATACTATTGGATTTATATAGCACCTCTTCCAGATGCGAGGTGCTTTCCTGATAGATGGTCTGCGACATAAACGAGATGTACCGGAAGCTGAAACCGGCTGCCAGAAAGACCAAAAGAAGGATGGCAGCGGCAGTAGGCAGCCACTTGTGCCGGGAATAGCAGCTGCGTTTGGATTCGTGCTTTTCGTCTGCCATTCCGCTCACCTCAGTGTCATGTAGTTTTCCGGCTCTGCAAGCGCTGCGCCGCCGGAGATATAATCGCGCCATGTGTTTTTTACCCACGTATCTTCGCCCACAGACGTGCCGCTATCGCTCGCAAGCAGCGCTTCCATCTGCTTTTCCGTTGCAAGGCAGGTCACGGTAACGGTGTCGTTATCTCCCAGCGGCTGCCCGTTCCGGGTGATGCCGGTCAGGGTATAGCTGCCGTTATTCTCTTTTACCTCCACAGCAATGCCGCTGACCACTGGCAGAGAACCACGGTTGAAGGGCACAAACCCGCCCTCGCAGCCTTCCACAAAGGCGTGGACGGTCTTTTTCAGCTCCGCACCGGTCATGGCGCGCTGGCGGGACATCAGACCGTTCGGCATGATCATGGAAGCTGCCATTTTCTGGTTATAATCCGCCTGCAGCACACTGCCGGTAAAGCTGTTTGCGGTGGCAAGCAGCACATCGGTGCCATACACGCCGCGCAGCGTGTTTGCCATCACGGAGAAGGCAGCGCTGCCGCCGTTTGCGTGGAATACGTTGGAATAGGCCTTCCCGGAGGTCAGCACGGTCTCGTTGTCGGCAGGCTCCTCATCGGCAAGGAGCTGGGCATTGAAGGCCTGATACGCCTGCTCAGCGGTAAGCTTGCCTGCGATCATTTTGGAGACCACATCCTTGGAAATGGCAAAGAAATCGTTGGAGGCGATGCGGATATACATGTGGTTTTCTTCCACCACGCTGCGGACGTCCTTCAGATACTCGGTCAGGCGCAGGGGAACGTTCTGGCTGTAGCTCAGTATGTCCTGCCCCTCCGAGACGATGCGGTTCTGCGCCTGTTCGGAGAGCATGACGTTCAGCACCTTCATGGCTTTTTCGCGGCGCGCGGTGTCCTGCTCCAGATCCCGGTTCAGGGCAACTTGAAAATAGGGGGTGGTCATGATCCACGGCTCACCGTTCTGGCTGAAGAAGGGCAGAAAGATCGTGTCGATGCCCTCATCCTGAAACATCTTCACGCCGGCAGAGCTGCCAAAGTACATGGCAACTTCTCCGTTCCGGAACATCCCGGTCACATCGTCGTAATTCAACGCAAGATCATCTGCTGTAAGGTGGGTATCCTGAATGAACTGCTCCATCCGCTCAAACGCCCCCGGCCATACGGTGTCGTCCAGACCCACCCGCGCGGTGCTGGCGGGGTCGCTGTAGGTAGTGCGCCACTTGCGCCCCGCGGTGGTGGTAAGCTCGGCAGCGGAAAGCCCCTGCAGGGTTTCCATGCAGGTGTAGTCGTAGGTATAATCGGAGGTAAAGCCGCGGATGCCTATCTTTTCAAAAGCCTGACAGGCCGCTACAAAGCTTGCGTAATCGGTGGGCAGGGGAATATCGTACTGCTCAAAAAGGCTGCGGTTGACCACAAAGCCGTGGGCATCGGCGCACACCGGCAGCCAGTTCACACTGCCATCCTCGTTTTTGAAGCTGTTGAGGTAGGTGTTGTACACAGCGCCCGCCTCATTGGTCATGGCAAGGTTCATCAGGCTGTCCTTCAACGGTGCCGCATCGTGCAGCGAGAAGCGGCAGCAGGTGATGATAACCGGCAGACCGCCGTTCTGCTGCAAAAACTTGTAAAAATCCAGATCGTTGTTGCCTACGATGAATTCAATGTTCACGTCCGGCAGTTGCGCCTGAACATAGGGCGCATAGTTTTCGTACAGGCTGGTGCTCCACAGATACACCTGAATAGTCTGAGCGTCTTCCTGCTCCTGTGTTCGTTCCGCATTTTTTTCGCTGCATCCGGTGAGCAGGGATAGCCCCATCACCAGTGCCGCAAGCATGGAAAATAGGCGGCGCAATGTTTTTGTTTTCATCCGATCCTTCTCCTCACACTTCTTGGGCAGCTATCGTTTTGCGGTTGGCTGCTTTGGCTTACTGATCATACATCACCGCCCGCAAGAGTGTGCGCTGTAAAACCCACCCACGGAAAGGATGCCGCAATTTTTGCGTCTTTTCTGTTTTGCGCTCTCCCTCTACCGCGAAGGGGCACAGAATGACAGAAACATAAAAATATTTTACCACTACCATGAAAAATTTTCAATAAAATTTCATATATTGAACCATAAAAGCTGTGTAGGATTACAATAGATGTGTCACAAAGTGAAAAAAGACGAATGAGCCGTTCTGTGGTACAGTTAAATTGCTACACCAAACATCACAGAAACACATCATTGACAAACCTACATTGTGAACTCAAGGAGCCTGTCCAAAAGAAAGCATAAAAATGCGTATAACGCCCTATGAAATGGTGTCACGGGGCGTTTTATTTTGTCTTGTTTTGTGGGCGATGTTGCGGTTTTGCGAAAACTTGCGAGACTAAATAAAAAAATCCCACGAAATTACGATTTTAAACGTAAATTCGTAGGACTTTTGGAGCTACTGACCTGATTCGAACAGGCGACCTGCTCATTACGAGTGAGCTGCTCTACCAGCTGAGCCACAGTAGCAGATAAAATTTTCTTGCATGTTCTGCAACGAGAAATATTCTATCATACTTCCTGTGCGCTGTCAAGATTTGATTTTGCGGCAGAACAGGTGCAAATAGTCTGTGACACAAAAATATAACTGCTCTCCGAGAAAAAACTCGAAGAGCAGCCTTGCACACAAGAAAAATCAGTTGAACAGCTTACGGCCGATCCAGATGCAGATGCAGGCACCCACAACGGAAACGAGGATCTCACCCACGATGCCGGTAGCGCTCAGACCGATCAGGCCGAACACGATGCTGCCTACAAAACCGCCCAGAATGCCCAGCACGATATTGCGCACGGTGGAAGTTTCGCTGCCCATAATGCGGCCGGCGATGTAACCAGCCAGAGCGCCGATCAGCAGACTGAAAATAAAACCAAACATAATATTCTACCTCCTGAGTTTTAAAGCTCTGCGCTCTGCCCGGCGGTTTCCCGGGCAAAGCGGCAAATATCCTTCAAACAACATTTTTCGCATTCTGGTTTGCGCGCATTGCACACTGCCCGACCATGCATCACAAAGCGGTGGCACAGGTCGCTGCCTTCTTCCGGAGGAACGATCTTCCACAGGGCCATTTCCACCTTCTGCGGTTCCTTGATGCCGTCCACAAGGCCGATCTTGTTGCACAGCCGGATGCAGTGGGTGTCTGTTACGATAGCAGGCTTGCCAAACACATCGCCCACGATAAGGTTTGCGCTCTTGCGGCCTACGCCGGGCAGGGCGAGCAGCTCTTCAAAGGTGGTGGGCACCTGACAACCGTATTTATCGCGCAGCACCCGCATACAGGCGGAGATATCCCGCGCTTTGGAGTGTCCCAACCCGCAGGGCTTGACGATGGCTTCAATGTCTTCGGGTTCTGCAGCAGCCAGCGCAGCAACATTGGGATATTTGGCAAACAGGTCTTCCACCACAATGTTCACGCGGGCATCGGTGCACTGGGCTGCCAGACGCACGCTGACCAGAAGCTGCCAGGCGTGGTCATAATCCAATGTACAGCCGGCATCTGGGTATTCTTTTTTTAACCGGTCGATCACTTCCAGCGCCAGCGCCTTTTTTGCAGTAAGGTCTTCTGGTGCTTTTTTGCGAACAGGCATTTCATCCACTCCTATCGACAAAAGCTGATACGATAATACCATGTTTTGCGTTTTTTGTAAACTGCGGGCAAAAATTATCTGAGAATGATTTTCAGATAAAACCTTGCTCTTACTGCCAAAATGCGATATACTATAGAAAAATGCTGGGGAAATCGCGCCTCGGTACGGGAGGAGGAAAACACGATGAACGAACCACTGGCACAGCGTCTGCGGCCCAAAACACTGGCAGATGTCTGCGGTCAGCAGCATCTGCTGGCACCGGGCAGGGTGTTCCGCCGTACCATCGAGAGCGGACGCATCCCGAACATGATCTTCTACGGCCCGTCCGGTACCGGAAAAACGACGGTGGCACGCATCATTGCAGAAAACAGCGGTATGACGCTGCATAAGCTCAATGGCACTTCCTGCGGCACCGGGGACATCAAGGCGGTGCTCAAGGATATCGGCACGCTGGCAGGTGCGGGAGGCATCCTGCTGTATCTGGACGAGATCCAGTACCTGAACAAAAAACAGCAGCAGAGCCTGCTGGAATGCATTGAGGACGGCTCGGTGACGCTCATTGCATCCACCACCGAAAATCCATACTTCTACATTTATAATGCGCTGCTGTCCCGCTGTACGGTGTTTGAGTTCAAATCACTTTCGGCAGCGGATGTGGAGCGTGGGGTGCACAATGCACTGAAAAAGCTTTCGGAAGGGGAGAGCACAAAGGTCTGCATGGACGAGGATGCCTGTGCCTACCTTGCCGAGAGCGCAGGCGGCGACCTGCGCAAGGCGCTGGGCTGTCTTGATTTTGCGGTGACGGCAGCTCCCATTGAGGATGGGGAAAAGCACATTACGCTGGAAATGATCCAGCAGGTCACCCGCCGCACTGCCATGCGGTATGACCGGGAGGGCGATGACCACTACGACATCGTGTCAGCCTACCAGAAGTCCATGCGCGGCTCCGACCCGGATGCGGCGCTGCATTATCTGGCCCGTCTACTGGAAGCAGGAGATCTGCCCTCGGCCTGCCGTCGCCTGATGGTATGTGCCTGCGAGGATGTGGGCCTTGCCTATCCACAGATCATCCCCATTGTGAAGGCGGCAATTGATGCCGCCAACATGGTGGGCCTGCCGGAAGCACGGCTCCCGCTGGCAGATGCCGTCATTCTGGTGGCCACCAGTCCCAAGTCCAACAGTGCCCATGATGCCATCAACGCGGCCATTGCGGATGTGCAGGCGGGCCGTACCGGGCCGATCCCACGCCAACTGCAGAACAAGCACTACGACGGTGAGGATGCGCTGGTAAAGGGACAGAATTACAAATACGCCCATGATTACGACCATCACTGGGTGGAACAGCAATACCTGCCAGATGCCATCAAGGACGTGAAATATTACACCTTTGGCGATAACAAAAATGAGCAGGCGGGCCGTGCCTACTGGGCAAAGATCAAGGGCGAAGAGAACGTCTGAGCCACGCCTTACACCCAAAACCCAAAAACAAAGAAAAAGGAGAACGATATGCGATATTCCAAACAGCGCGAGCTGGTCATGCAGACGGTGCAGAACCTGTGCGACCACCCCACCGCCGAGGAAATTTATGATGCTGCGGTCAAGGAATGCCCGGGCCTGAGCCTTGGCACCGTATACCGTAACCTGAATAGTCTGGTGGATGCGGGCCGGGTGCGCCGGGTGTCCATTCCAGGCAAGGCTGACCGCTTTGACCACACGCTGCCCTGGCACAGCCATCTGTACTGCACCGTGTGCGGCAACGTGACCGATGCCGAGGTGGACGAAAAGCAGGTAATGAAGCTGGTGAAAAACCAGAAGGGCCATGTGCAGGACTGCGCTGTTGTGCTGATCGGCGTATGCGAGGCCTGCTGCGAGAAGCAGGTGCAGGAAAACGCCCACTGAACCATAAAATTTGCACGGAACCTCTTGCCCGGAGCGTATAAACAGGGTATACTATAGAGAAGGCTCTTTTCAGAAAGTGCAAGTAGATTTTCGCCGCACAGGGCGCTTCGGCCCGGCGGAGAAGGATGGTTTGATTGGAATACATTAGTTTTGAACATAATAACATTGCCGCTGAGCTGGTAAAGCAGGCCTATGATACGCCGCCGCTGGCCTTTGTGCACAGCTATGGCTGTCAGCAGAACGTGAACGACGGCGAGCGGATCAAGGGCGTGCTGATGGACATCGGCTATGGCCTGTGCGATAAGCCCGAGGATGCAGACCTGATCCTCTTCAACACCTGCGCCGTGCGTGAGCATGCCGAGCAGCGTGTGTTCGGCAATGTAGGTGCCCTGAAGGGACTCAAGGAAAAAAAGCATGATCTCATCATCGGCCTGTGCGGATGCATGGCCAACCAGAAGCACGTGGTAGAAAAGCTGCGCCAGAGCTATCCTTACGTTGACCTTGTGTTTGGCGTGGACGGCATCGACACCCTGCCGCAGCTCATTGCCCAGAAGCTGCAGAAGCATAAGCGTGTGCTGATGGAGCCCGCCCAGCGCCCGGTCATCGTGGAGAATATCCCCATCCGGCGTGAGAGCGAGTTCCGCGCATGGCTGCCCATCATGTACGGCTGCGACAACTTCTGCACCTACTGCATCGTGCCTTATGTGCGCGGCCGCGAGAAGAGCCGCAAGCCCGGTGATATCCTTGCTGAATTCCGCGGTCTTGTGGAGGCAGGCTATAAGGAGATCACATTGCTGGGACAGAACGTCAACAGCTACGGCAAGGGTCTGGAAGAAAAGGTGGACTTTTCTGATCTGCTCAACCTGCTGTGCACGGTGCCCGGCGATTATCACATCCGCTTTATGACCAGCCACCCCAAGGATGCCAGCCACAAGCTGATCGACACCATTGCCGCCCAGCCGAAGCTGTGCAAGCACCTGCACCTGCCGGTGCAGTGCGGCTCCGATGAACTGCTGAAGAAGATGAACCGCCACTACACGGTGGAGCAGTACATGGAGCTGATCGAATACGCTCGCAAAACGGTGCCCGGCATCACCTTTTCCAGTGACATCATCGTTGGCTTCCCCGGCGAGACCGAAGCGGACTTTGTAAAGACGCTGGAACTGGTGCAGAAGGTGGGCTATATGCAGCTGTTCACCTTTATCTATTCCAAGCGCACCGGCACCAAGGCTGCCGAAATGCCGGACCCCACCCCCCGTAAGGAAAAGACCGACCGCATGACCCGCCTGCTCAAGGTGCAGGACGAGATCGCCATGGCGCTGGTCAAGGCGCAGGTTGGTCAGACTGTGAAGGTACTGGTAGAGGGCTTTGGCCGCAATGAGGGCACCCTCTCCGGCCGTCTGGACAACAACCTGACGGTGGAGTTCACGGCAGACGCTTCCCTGATGGGCAGCTATGCCAACGTACATCTCACGGGCGCACGGGCGACTGTGCTGCTGGGTGAGCTTGCCTGAGTGATTCCGGGGCAGTGCCCCTGAACGTATAAAATAAGAAGGAGACCATTCAAATGGATTGCATTGATCTTTTCAAGCGCGCAGCCGTTGCGCTGCAGACCGATAGCCGCTACCTCGTTCTGGATCAGACCCGCAAGGCAAACGATAAGGACGAAGAGCTGCAGAACCTGATCGGCGAGTTCAACCTCGCCCGCATGGATCTGAACAATGAGATCGGCAAGAGCGAGCGCAACGATGCCCGCATCGCCGAACTGAACGAAAAGGTGAACAGCCTGTACGGCCAGATCATGGGCAACGAGGGCATGGTGGCTTACAACGAGGCCAAGCGTGACTGCGAGAACCTCGTGAACTATATCGATGCCATCATCAACACTGCCATGAATGGCGGCGACCCCATGACGGTACAGGAGCCTTCTGCTTCCTGCACCGGCAGCTGCTCCACCTGCGGCGGCTGCCACTAAAACCGGCAAAAACAAAACGCGGCTGTGCAAAACAGACCGCGTTTTGTTTGCAAAAGCGGTTACAAGCCGCAAACTTGTGCACAGAACCATAGAACGGGAGAGAGGGTAAACCATGGCAGAGCTGTCGCCCATGATGCAGCAATATCTTGAGATCAAAAAACAACATAAGGACGAAATTCTGTTTTACCGCATCGGCGATTTTTATGAGATGTTCTTTGACGATGCCCTGACGGCATCCAAGGAACTGGATCTGACCCTGACCGGCAAGCAGTGCGGCATGGAAGAGCGGGCACCCATGTGCGGCGTGCCCTTCCACAGCTACGAGGGCTATGTGGCGCGGCTGATCGCCAAGGGCTACAAAGTAGCCATCTGTGAGCAGGTGGAAGACCCGGCCAAGGCCAAGGGCCTTGTCAAGCGGGACATCATCCGCGTGGTCACACCCGGCACGGTCATTGAGAGCAGTATGCTGCAGGATGACCGCAATAACTATATTGCCAGTATCTTCCTCAAAGGAAAGAAAGCAGGTTTGTGCTTTGCGGATGTCTCTACCGGTACGGCCCATATCACAGAGCTGAATGCAGACAAGATCGCCCCGGCGGTCATTACGGAGCTGTGCCGCTACCATCCCAGCGAAGTACTGATGAATCCGGGTCTGCTGGACTGCCGCGAGGTGACGGCGTACATCAAAAAGAATATGACTTGTTCGGTGGAGCTGATCGAAGAGGAGCGCTATGCACCGGGCCTTGTGACGGCATCGCTGGAAAACCAGTTTGGCCGCGACTGGGCGCAGACCACCGGCATTGCAGCGGACGGCCTTGTGCGCTTTGCCATGGCGGCACTGCTGGAATATCTGCACGATACCCAGATCAAGGGCGTGGAACGTCTGAAAACGGTCATAACCTATAATAAGGCCCAGTTCATGCGTCTTTCGCCCGTGACCCGCGCCAATCTGGAGCTGACCGAGACGCTGCGCGGTCGCGAAAAGCGGGGCACGCTGCTCTGGGTGCTGGATAAGACCAGTACATCCATGGGCAAGCGTATGCTGCGCAGCTGGATCGAGCAGCCGCTTATTTCCAGTGCACTCATCAACCACCGCCTGAACGCTGTGGAGAGCCTTGTCAAGCAGACCATGGCCCGCGGCGACCTGACCGAAGAGCTGGGTTACATTGCGGATATGGAACGCCTGATGACCCGCACGGTTTACGGCTCTGCCACACCCAAGGAGATCTATACGCTGGCCCAGACCTGCGACCGTCTGCCCGGCCTGCGCAGGCAGGCTGAAGCCTGCAGCTGCCCGGAGCTTTCCGAGCTGGCAGCACAGATCGACCCATTGGAGGACATCAAGGCCCGCATCTATGCAGCGGTGGACCCGGAAGCGCCTTCCACCCTCAAGGATGGCGGTGTTATTGCCAAAGGCTACCATGCCGAGGTGGACGAGCTGCGTTCCATCCGCGACAATACCAAGGGCGTTCTGGCGCAGCTGGAAGCCCGCCTGCGGCAGGAGACCGGCATCCCCAAGCTGAAGATCGGCTATAACCATGTGTTTGGCTACTTCATCGAGGTAAGCAACTCCTATAAGAACATGGTGCCGGAGACCTACATCCGCAAGCAGACCCTGACTTCCGGCGAACGCTACATCACGCAGGAACTGAAAGAGCTGGAAAGCAAGATCTTAGGTGCCCACGAACGGCTCATCACGCTGGAGCACCGCCTGTTCAGCGAACTGCTGGAAAGCATTAGCGCTCAGCTGGACCGCATCCAGCGCACGGCCAATGCGGTGGCCCAGCTGGATGTGCTCACGGCGCTGGCGCAGGTGGCAGCGGAAAACAACTACTGCCGTCCCATCGTGGACGACAGTGACGAGCTGACCATCACCGAGGGCCGTCACCCTGTGGTGGAGCAGATGCTGAAAGGCAGCCTGTTTGTGCCCAATGATACCACCCTGAACTGCGGTGCAGACCGCTGCCTGATCATCACCGGCCCTAACATGGCAGGTAAATCCACGTACATGCGCCAGAATGCACTGATCGCGCTGATGGCGCAGATCGGCTCCTTTGTACCGGCTTCCAGCTGCCATGTGGGTGTGGTGGATGCCATTTTCACTCGCATCGGTGCGTCGGACGACCTGTCTGCCGGTCAGTCCACCTTTATGGTGGAGATGACCGAGGTAGCGGAGATCCTGAAAAATGCCACCGCCAAAAGCCTTGTGGTGCTGGACGAGATCGGCCGCGGCACTTCCACCTTTGACGGTATGAGCATTGCCCGCGCCGTAGTGGAGCACATTGCAGACCCCGCCAAGGGCCTTGGCTGCAAGACTCTGTTTGCCACCCACTACCACGAGCTGACCGAGCTGGAAGGCGGCGTGGACGGCGTAAAAAACTACAATATTGCAGTAAAAAAACGCGGCGAGGACATCACCTTCCTGCGCCGCATCGTGCGCGGCCCGGCGGATGACAGCTACGGCATCGAGGTGGCAAAGCTGGCAGGTCTGCCCGGCAGCGTGACCCGCCGCGCCCACGAGGTGCTGCGCACGCTGGAAGCAACTGCACCTAAAAATAAAGTAGAGCAGATGGATTTTGATGCCCTGCAGGAGTATAACTCTCCGGCTGTGCCCAGCGAGATGATGGACAAGCTGGAAGCTCTGGATGTGGAAACACTCACCCCCATTGAGGCTTTGAACTTCCTCTACGAGCTGAAAAAGACCCTGAAGGGCAGCCTGAACAGATGAAACTGCTCTACCTGACCCAGACCATACAAGGAGGGAAAACACCATGGCAGTGATCCATGTTCTGGATAAGCACACAGCCGAGCTGATCGCAGCCGGTGAGGTGGTCGAGCGTCCGGCATCCGTTGTTAAGGAGCTGCTGGAAAACTCCATTGATGCCGGTGCCACGCAGGTGACCGTCAGCATTGAATCCGGCGGCGTCAAGCTGATCGAGATCAGCGATAACGGCACCGGCATCGAGGCAGAATATATCTCCACGGCGTTTATCCGCCACGCCACCAGCAAAATTGAAACACCGGACGATCTGACCAACATCCATACGCTTGGATTCCGCGGTGAAGCACTGGCATCCATTGCCAGCGTGGCCCGTGTAGAGCTGACCACCCGAACAGAGGTGGACGAGTTTGCCACGGTCTACCGCATTGAGGGCGGGGAAGAGGTCTCCCGTGAGCCGGGTGCCAGAGCTGTGGGCACCACCATCCGGGTAAAGGATCTGTTTTACAACACGCCTGCCCGCATGAAGTTCCTCAAAAAGGACTCCTCCGAGGGCACCTTTGTGTCGGATACAGTTACCCATGTAGCGCTCAGCCACCCAGAAGTCAGCGTCAAGTTCATCCGCGAGGGCAAGCTGCAGTATGTCACGCCCGGCGACGGCCAGCTGCGCGGTGCAGCCTATGCGGTGCTGGGCCGGGAGTTCAGCCGGGACCTCATTGAGCTGAAAAATCAGGAGGGCGTGTACCGCATCACCGGTCTGATTACCCCGCCCAAAAGCTGCCGCGCCAGCCGAAGTATGCAGCATTTTTACATCAATGGCCGCTATGTGCGCAACCGCACCATGATGGCCGGTATGGAGATGGCGTTCAAGGGTACCATGATGCAGGGCAAGTTCCCGGGCGGCATTCTGCTGCTGGAAATGCCGGCCGACCTTGTGGATGTCAATGTGCATCCGGCCAAGATCGAAGCCCGCTTTGCCCGCGAAAATGATGTTTTTGATGTGGTGTATCATGCCGTCAAGCTGGCATTGGCTCAGCCCGGCACTGGCGAACGGCTTTTTACCTTTGAAGCAGACAAAGAAGAAGAAAAAGCTGGAAATTCAAAAAAAGACACTGATATAATCAAAAATGATGTAAAGAATAATAACTTTACAGGACTTTCCGCAATCATTCGGGGGCAGGCAGACCCGGGCGTTCTGCCACAGCAGCACTGGGAACCGGCAAAACCCGCCGCAGCACCGCAGCAGCCTGCCCCGTCTGCTGCAATGCAAATACCGACAGCACCCAGTGTGCCGCGCTGGAAAGGCAGTGCTCAGAACGAGGATATGCTGGATCCGTTCGTGACCCTTCACAGCCCGAAGCTGGAAACGACAAAGGCACCAGAGCCGTTCCGTGCGGCGGCAAGTGAAACGCAGCTGGATGTGGAACCGGAATTTGGTGAGACAAAAATGCATTCGTCTCAGGACCATATGGCAGCGTGGAACCCTGCGCAGGAAGCACCAAAGGAAGAACCTGAGAGTGCACCCTGTGCAGAAACAGAACCGGATGCGCCGGAAGCGGCAGAACAGGAAACTGTACTGGCCGAGCCGGAGCAGATGAACTTTGATCCGACGGCGGATCAGCCGGAGCCGCTGCGCTATGTGGGCGAGGTGTTCAGAACATATATCCTTGCAGAACGCGGCGACGAGCTGTGCCTGATCGATAAACACGCTGCCCACGAGCGCCAGCTGTACGAAAAACTGGCCGCGAACTATGGCAATGTGCCCAGCCAGATGCTGCTGGAGCCTGCTGCCATCAACCTTGCTGCGGAGGAAAAGCAGGCCCTGCTGGATAACATTCCTCTGCTGGAAAATGCGGGCCTTGAGATCGCGGACTTTGGCGGCAATACCGTGGTGCTGCGCGCGGTGCCCGCAGATGTGGAGCCGCAGAATGCCGAAAGCCTGCTGGTGGAGATCGCAAATAAGCTGCTCAAGGGCGGCCATGATGCGCTGAACGAGCACACCGAGTGGGTGCTGCATTCTATCTCCTGCCGTGCAGCCATCAAGGCGGGGGACAAGTCCTCGCCGCAGGAACTGCTGGCGCTGGCCGAAAAGATCCTTTCCGGCGAGGTGCCGCCGTTCTGCCCGCATGGCCGCCCCTGCGTACTCAAATTGACCCGGAAGGAGCTGGAAAAGCAGTTTGGACGCATCGTATAAACATCCCGTGGTGGCCGTCGTCGGCCCTACCGCAACCGGAAAGACAGCGCTGGGCGTAGAGCTTGCAAAACATTTTTCCGGCGAGGTCATCAGCTGTGATTCCATGCAGATCTATAAAGGTCTGGACATAGGCACGGCAAAGGTGACACCGGAGGAGACCTGCGGTATCCCGCATCACGGCGTGGACATCCTTACACCGGACAAGGCTTTCAGCGTGGCAGACTTTACCGCCATGGCCGGAAAGCTGGAAGAAGAGATCTCTGCCCGGAAGAAGCTGCCCATCCTTGTGGGCGGCACAGGGCTGTATGTTCAGAGCTTTCTGTATGGGGTGCGCTTTACAGAGGAAAAAGCACCTGCCGGTCTGCGGGAGCAACTGGCGGCGGAACTGGCTGCAAAAGGCGGTGCTGCCATGTACGAAGAACTGAAGCAGGCCGACCCGGAAGCTGCTGCGGCTATCCACCCGAACAATCAGGTGCGGGTGCTGCGCGCACTCGAACATTATCGTGCCACCGGCAAAAAGCTGAGCGAACAGAAGGCGGAGTCTCTCCCACCGGAGCGGCCCTACCGCAGCCTGATCCTCGGTCTGGATTTCCCAGAGCGCGCGGTACTTTACCGCCGCATTGACCTGCGTGTGGACAAAATGCTGGAAGCGGGCCTTATAAAGGAAGCAGAGCATGTCTGGCAGAACCGGGAAAGCTTCCGCACGGCAGCGCAGGCCATCGGATACAAGGAGTTCTTTCCGTATTTTGAGCAGACGGCTCCACTGGAAGCCTGCACGGAAAAGCTCAAGCAGGCGTCCCGCAACTATGCCAAGCGCCAGTTGACCTGGTTCCGCCATATGGACGGTGTGGTCTGGCTGGATGCCGGTGCACCGGATGCAGTGCAGACTGCCATCCGCAAAACTAGCGAATTTTTAGCGAAAGGATGATCGATATGCCGGATGAGACCCAGAAGGAACGCCATGCGCCGCATGTGCTTACCACTCTGGCAGGCGTGCTGATCGCGTTTCTACTGCTGGCAGCAATTTATGTGGTGTATCAGGCCGCACATATCCTGTTCCCGCAGAATGTTTATGAGACTGCGCTGCCTGCGGTCATTTCGGATACGGTGGAAGCCGACGGAGTTCTGCTGTTCGACGAAAGCTATGTGGCAGGCAGCGGAAACCTTGGATATCTTGCTGCCGACGGCGAGCGTGTTTCAGCGGGCACTGCAGTGGCAGAGGTGTACAGCAACGCTTCGCAGGCTTCGCTGCGCCTGCAGCTGAACCAGCTGAATGATCAGATCGACCTGCTGCAGAAATCGCAGAACACTTCTGCGCTGCAGCTGGATACCCTTTTAAAAGAACGTTCTTCTGCGCTGTATGACCTGCTGGATACGCTGGACGACAGCGATTATGAAGCGGTGGATGATGATGCCAATGCCTACCTGCTGGCCCAGAACAAGCTCTGGGTGGTAACGGGCGAAGCTGCAAACTTTACCGATCAGATCACCGCGCTGGTCCAGCAGTCCCAGAGCGTGCAGGCGCAGCTGGGCAGCCCGGCGCAGATCACTGCACCGCAGACCGGCTATTTTGTGCGCTCTTCCAGCAGCGGACGGCTCAATGCCAGTGCCGATGATATCCTTGCACTGAACGCACAGGAGCTGCAGGGCTATCTGCAGTCCGACCCAGTGTTGGCACTGGACGGCTGCGCCGGTAAGATCGTGGCAGGGTTCACATGGCGCTATGTGGGCGTGTGCACTGCAAAGCAGGGCGAAAAGCTGCTGGGTCAGAACGGCAAGCCGCTGAGCACAGCGGTGGAGATCAGCTTCCCGGGTCAGGTGGAGAACAGCCTCAAGGCCACCGTCACCGAGGTGGAGATCGATCAGGACAGCGGCCTTGCCCGCTTTGTGCTTGCCTGCAACTCCATCAACGGCGATGTGCTTTGCCTGAACCGGGCTGCAGCACGCATCTCGGTAGGAGAGCGCAGCGGCCTGCGGGTGCCTGCTGCGGCTGTGCACTATTTAAAAGAGGATGGCACCGAGGCACAAACGCAGGGCGAAAACTACATTCCCGGTGTGTACGTGAAACTTGGCAACATTGCCCGCTTCTGCCCGATCGACCCGGTGGACGCAGACCATCCCATCATCACGGACGGCGATTACATCCTTGTTCTGCCCGAAGGGACCGAGGGCTCGGTCAGCAAGGTGAGGCTTTATGACGAAATAATCGTTTCCGGACAAAATTTGTATGATGGAAAGCTTTTGTAGTTATTGACATCTGAGGCAAAAAATCCGATAATAGATAAAGCTATTATTTGCATCTATTTGCAAAGAACGCCAGGCAGCGCCATGCTGCCCGAATGAAAGGAGCAGATTGTATGTCTTTGCTTGACAGCATTAAGAAAGGTCTGTTTGACCAGGAAGACGATTACGAGGATCAGTACATTGACGATGGCCCCCAGATGGTAAACAATAACAATGGCATCGGCCTTGGTGCTGACGACGAAAATGAAGAGCCTGTTGAGGGTGCCAAGAAGAACGGCAAGGTGGTCAACATCAATGCCACCACTCAGCTCAAGGTCGTTCTGGTCAAGCCTGAGCGTTTTGAGGATGCCAGTACCATTGCTGACCACCTGAATAACAAGCGCACCGTGGTGCTCAATCTGGAGTCCACCAACAAGGAAGTGTCCCGCCGTCTGGTGGATTTCCTGTCCGGTGTTGCATATGCAAACAATGGCCAGATCAAGCGCGTGGCCAACAGCACCTTCATCATCACTCCGTACAACGTGGATATCATGGGTGATCTGCTGGACGAGCTGGAGAACAATGGCGCGTTCTATTGATCCGCAGCCCAAGGCGGCACGCGGGTTCATCCCTGCGCGTACCGATGAAGAACGCTATCTCATGCGCCATATCGAGGACTTGGCCCACACGGCCTTTTCCCGGGACATTGCGCGGTATTCGGCTTTCCTGAGTGATCGCGAGCAGGACTTGGCCCGCGCGGCACTGGGCCGTGCCGGTGTGCAGGAGGGCTTCCGGTTTGAGGGCGGCTGGCTGAATGCGGAGCGCAGGGTGCTCTGTATCGAGCCGGAGTACAGCTGCGGCGAAGCACCCATCTGCTGTGTGCGGCTGCAATGCCGTGCACAGGCGGGGACTGCGCTGCCCGCCCACAAGGATTACCTGGGCAGTCTGATGGGCCTTGAGCTGCGGCGCGAGGCGCTGGGAGATATCGTTCTGCCGGAGGATCAGCCGGGCACAGCTTATGTGTTTGCGCTGGAACCGGCAGCACAGCTGATCTGCCGGGAACTGTTTCAGGCTGGACACACGGAGCTGACCACGGAACTGCTGACGCTGGACGAGGTGCCGCAGTTTCCGCAGGTGGAGCGTGAGATGCACAGTGCAACGGTATCGTCCCTGCGGCTGGACGCTGTGCTGGCAGCTATGCTGCACTGCAGCCGAGGACAGGCTTCGGAACTGATCGAGGCGGGCAGGGTGGAGATCAACCACCTGCCGGCGGATAAACCTCATGCGCAGGTATATGAGGGCGATGTGTTCACGGTGCGCGGCAAGGGCCGCTTCAACCTGACTGCACTGCCCGGCAAAAGCAGAAAAGATCGGTCGATCATCGAATTTTTTCAATATTAAAAGCAACGGGAGGAAATGACTATGCTGACTCCGCAGGATGTCCGTTCTGTGCAATTTGAGAAAAACCTCCGCGGCTACCGCACAGAGGACGTAGACCGTTTTCTGGATAAGGTGGAAGAACAGCTGCGGGACGACGATGCGCAGGCGGAACAGCTTCGCAAGCAGATTGCGGACCTGACTGCTGAAAACCAGAAGCTGCACGATGAACTGAAGAGCTTTGAGGCAGATGGTGAAATGCTCAAGAGCGCGCTGATCAATGCACAGCGCATGGGCGAAAATGTCATCCGCGAAGCAAACCAGAAAGCAGAAGAGATCATCCATCGTGCAAATCTGCGCGGTGATGATATCATCCGCGATGCCAACGAACTGCTGCAGAAGGCAAACGACCGTGCAGACGAGATTGAGAACGAAGCAAACGAGAAGCGCCTTGCAGAGGAGCGCGAGTATGACCGCGTGCGTCTGGAAGTGACCCGCTTCAAGTCTGATGTGCTCAACCTGTACCGCAGCCATGTGGAGTCTCTGAGCCGTCTGCCGGAGTTCCAGAAGGAAACGGCTGCACAGGATGCCGAACAGGCAGAGCCTGCTGCAGAGGAAAGTGAGCCTGCCGCTGCAGCCCAGCCGCAGGCAGCGGACGTGCAGGAGCCGGAAGCAGAGCCTGCACAGCCTGCACAGGAAGATGCAGAACCTGCTGCCGTTGTTGAAAATGACGACGACGAGGCAGCTGACAGCAGCGAGGATTTCTGGGCAAAGGATGAGAGCCAGCTCAAGCTGGACCCGCCGCCCGCGCCTCCTGCTGATTTTAAGCCGGATGAGCCGGACTACGATGCTTTTCAGGGTGTCAAGTTCAGCGAGTAAGGCAACCCCATAAGGAAATATAGAGGAGAGTGTAAACCATTGGCTAAGAACAAATCGCAGTACGATAGTACTCTGAACCTGCCCAAGACCCTGTTTGAAATGCGTGCCGGCCTGCCCAAGAAGGAGCCGGTCATGCTGAAGGATTGGGACGACAACGACCTGTACAATCAGCTCATGAAGCACAACGAGGGCAAGCCGCAGTTCATCCTGCACGACGGCCCTCCGTACGCAAACGGCAATATCCACATGGGTACTGCCCTGAACAAGATCATCAAGGATATCATTATCCGCGACAAGAACATGGAGGGCTTCCAGGCTCCCTATGTGCCCGGCTTTGATACTCACGGCCTGCCAATCGAGCTGAAGGCTCTGTCCTCCGTCGGTGATAAGAAGAAGGACATTTCCAAGCTGGAACTGCGCCAGATCTGCGAAAAGTTTGCTACCGAGCACATCGATATCATGAGCGACCAGTTCAAGCGTCTGGGCGTTATCGGCGATTTCGAGCATCCGTATCTGACCCTGAAGCCTGAGTTCGAGGCACGCCAGATCGAGATCTTTGGCGAGATGGCAAAGAAGGGCTACATCTACAAGGGCCTGAAGCCCGTGTACTGGTGCCCGGACTGCCGCACGGCTCTGGCAGAGGCCGAGATCGAGTACGGCGAGGACGACTGCGATTCCATCTTCGTGCGTTTCCACGTCTCTCAGGACCCCAACGGTGTGCTGGCAAAGCACGGCATCCCGATGGACAAGACCTACTTCGTCATCTGGACCACCACCACTTGGACTCTGCCCGCTAACGAGGCAATCTGCCTGAACGGCCAGTTCGAGTACTCCTTCGTCAAGATCGGCGATGAGTTCCACATCATGGCCACCGAACTGGTCAAGAGCGTCATGGATGCCTGCCACATCGAGAACTACGAGATCGTGGGCGAGCCGGTCCCCGGTACCGAGTTCGAGCTGATGCGCTACAACCACGTTTACCTGCCCAAGGAGGGCTGGGTCATTCTGGGCGATCACGTCACGCTGGAAAGCGGTTCCGGCTGCGTCCATACCGCAGGCGGCCACGGCGTGGACGACTTCAACGTCTGCCAGAAGTATCCGCAGGTGCCCATCACCGTCCCCGTGGACGATGGCGGCTATCTGACCGAGCTGGCCGGTAAGTATGCAGGTCAGCGCGTGTGGGCTGCCAACAAGACCATTCTGGCCGATTTGACCGAGTCCGGTGCTGTCATGGGTCAGGTGCACATCAAGCATCAGTACCCGCACTGCTGGCGCTGCCATCACCCCATCATCTTCCGTGCAACGGAACAGTGGTTCTGCTCCATCGCAAAGTTCCGCGAGGATGTCTACAAGGCCATCGACACCGTTACCTGGATGCCGGATTGGGGCCATGACCGCATGAAGGGCATGGTGCGCGACCGCAACGACTGGTGCATCAGCCGCCAGCGCACCTGGGGCGTGCCCATTCCCGCATTCTACTGCAAGAAGTGCGGCACCTACCACATCACCGATGCCACCATCAAGGCTGTCAGCGACCTGTTCCGCAAGGAAGGTTCCGATGCATGGTATAAGTACGAAGCCGAGCAGATCATCCCCGCAGGCGAAGTGTGCGAAAAGTGCGGTGCTTCCGAGTGGACCAAGGACACCGACATCATGGATGTCTGGTTCGACTCCGGCTCCACCCACGCCGCTGTGCTGGAGGAGCGCCCCGAGCTGCGCTTCCCGGCTGATATGTATATGGAAGGCGGCGACCAGTTCCGCGGCTGGTTCCAGTCCAGCCTGCTGACCAGCGTTGCAAGCAAGGGCTGCGCACCCTATAAGTCTGTTCTGTGCCACGGCTGGGTCGTGGATGAGCAGGGCAAGCAGATGCACAAGAGCGCCGGCAACGGCGTGGAGCCCAGCGAGATCATCAAGGACTACGGCGCTGATATCATCCGTCTGTGGGTGGCTTCTTCCGACTACACCGTGGATGTGCGTGCCGGCAAGAACATCTTCAAGCAGCTGAGCGAGGCTTACCGCAAGATCCGCAACACCGCCCGCTTCATTCTGGGCAATCTGGACGGCTTTGATCCCAACACCGACTGTGTGGCTGACGATCAGCTGCAGGAGATCGACCGCTGGGCACTGGCTGCTCTGGATGACCTGATGGTCAATACCAGCGCAGGCTACGCTGTGTACGACTTCAACAAGGTCTATCATGCAGTATACAACTTCTGCGTTGTTGCAATGTCCAACTTCTATCTGGATGTGACCAAGGATCGCCTGTACTGCACCAACGGCGCAGGCCGCAAGGCTGCTCAGACCACCATGTACAAGATCCTTGTGGCTCTGGACAAGATCATTGCGCCCATCCTGTGCTTCACCAGTCAGGAGATCTGGGACTTCATGCCCAAGACCGAGGGCATGAACAAGTACGTTGTCTTTGAGGAGATGCCCAAGGCTGGCCAGTATGCCGCCGATGATGCCTTCAAGGCAAAGTGGGCACAGCTGATCGCCGTCCGTGATGAGGTGAAGAAGGTTCTGGAGCAGGCCCGTGCCGAAAAGGTCATCGGTGCTTCTCTGGAGGCTGCCGTCACCCTGTACTGCAATGATACTGTGTACAGCCTGCTCAACAGCATCCCCATGGACGAGCTGGCCGACCTGATGATCGTCTCTCAGGTAGAGCTGGTCAAGGGCGAAGGCGGCGCTGCAAGTGCTGTTGAAGGCCTGGGCGTTGCTGCTGCACATGCCACCGGCGAAAAGTGCGAGCGCTGCTGGAAGTATTCTTCTTCCATCGGCAGCCATGCCGCACATCCCACCCTGTGCGCACGCTGCGCCAGCGTTGTGGAAGCCTAAGCGTTCCGCATAAAACAATGTTTTAAAGGGCGGCGCTCCCTTATACCGGGGAGCGCCGTTTTTTATACTGAATGATTTTGGGAGTATCCTATGGCATATGTTGTTTTTAATCTGCTCGCGGCTGCGGCGCTCATTGGCATCGATCAGGCCATCAAGCTGTGGGCCACCAATGTGCTGCAGCCCATTGGTGCAATGCCGCTGATCCCCCATGTGGTGGAACTGCGGTTCGTGCTCAACCCGGGCATGGCGTTCAGCCTGCTCAGCGGCAAGCAGCTGTTCCTCATCATCGCTACCAGCGTAGCGCTGATCTTTGTGGCCTACGGGCTGTTCTTCCGCAGCCGCGGCAGATACCTGCAGCAGGCCGCACTGCTGCTGATCCTTGCCGGCGGCATCGGCAACCTGATCGACCGTGTGCTCAACGGCGAGGTGGTGGACTACATCAATCTGCTGTTCATGCAGTTTGCGGTGTTCAATTTTGCGGATATCTGCGTGTGTGTGGGCGTGGGCCTCTGGGTGCTGGTAATTTTTCTGGAAGAGTTGCACGCTGAGAACGGGCAGTCCCCGAAGGAGCAGTGAGCCATGGAACAGCGTGAATTTGTGGTGGAGCAGGAGACGGCGGGCCAGCGCATCGACCGCTTTCTGAGCGGCGAGGACACCGGCCTTTCCCGGTCTGCTCTGCAGGCGCTGGTGGCCGACGGTCATGTGTTGTGCAACGGCAGGCTGGTTGCCAAAAGCCTGAAGCTCAAGGCGGGCGACACCATCGTTTTGGAAATTCCGGACGCAAAGCCCATTGAGGCCGTGCCGCAGGACATCCCGCTGGAAATCGTCTATGAGGATGAGCATCTGCTGGTGGTCAACAAGCCCAAAGGCATGGTGGTGCACCCGGCTCCCGGCAACCCGGACGGCACGCTGGTGAACGCGCTGCTGTGGCACTGCAAGGGAAGCCTGTCCGGTATCGGCGGCGAGATTCGCCCCGGCATCGTGCACCGCATCGATAAGGACACCAGCGGACTGCTGGTGGTGGCAAAGGACGATGCAACGCACATCGGCCTTTCCCAGCAGATGGCGGTGCACAGTGTGGAGCGCGCGTATCGCACCATCGTGTACGGCGGCTTTGCACAAGATGAGGGCTTTGTGGAAAGCAATCTGGGCCGCAGCAAGACCGACCGCAAAAAGATGGCGGTCTACCCGGCCAGTGAGCCGCACACCAAATATGCCTATACCGGCTATCAGGTGCTGGAACGGTTGAACAACTTTACCATGCTGGAATGCCGCCTGAAGACCGGCCGCACCCATCAGATCCGCGTGCACATGGCATCCATCCAGCACCCGGTGGCGGGCGACCCGGTGTATGGCCCGCACAATTGCATCACCAGCCTGCACGGCCAGTGCCTGCACGCCAAAACGCTGGGCTTTGTGCACCCGATCACCGGCGAACATCTGCGGTTCGATTCGGAATTGCCGGAATACTTCACTCGTTTTCTTGCAACGCTCAGGAGGGGAACGGTATGAACCATCTTTCTTCAACGCTTGTACTGTGTGATCTGGACCATCTGCTTTTGGGTGCCGACGGCAACCTGACGCAGGTGGTGCGGGATGTGCTGCAGCTGTTCGTCCGCCGCGGCGGACGTTTTACGGTGTTTTCCCAGCGCACGCCGCGGGCAGTGCGGTCCATTCTGGGCAGTGTGCGGCTCAGCGCTCCTGCGCTGGTGTGCGGCGGTGCCATGGCCTACCATTTTTCCGATGGCACCCGCCAGCCGCTGTGCACCTTTGCCGGGCAGGATGCCGACCTGTTCGCCCGTCTTCCGGTGGCAGAGGGCGTGGGCATTGCCCTGCAGATGACCGACGGTACTACCCGCGTGCTGCGCATGAGCGAGGCATTGGAGCGTCATCTGCGGCAGGAATGGACCCCTTATCTGCTGGCAAACGCGGCAGACATCAAGGGGGAAGAAGTGCTGCGGGTGCTGCTGTATCAGGACAGCAAGGCAGTGCCCATGATCTCGCTGCTGGAAAAATCTCTGGGCGACCGCACAGCGGTGCTGCTGGGCGAGCGTGCCGCAGCGGATACGCTGATCCTGACCCCCAGAACCGTCTCCGGCCGTGAAATGCTGGATGCCGTGTGTATGCCGGTGGGCATCGACCCGGAAGATGTGCTGGTACTTGCCGGAGGGCTGCCTATGCTGGACATGGTGCGCGCTTCCAGCCAGAGCACCGCAGCTGCGGATGCCCCGGCTGAGCTGCGTCTTGCTGCCCAAAAGGTCACTTTGACCGATGCTGCGGCAGGTTCTGCAGTGGAAGTGCTGTACCGTATGGTGCGGGATGCTGAAAATTTGGCGTAAAATTTGTGCAAGGCTTCTGCAAATTCTTTCGCAGAAGCCTTTCTTTTTGGAGGAAAGTCAGGTACAATGAGAGAAACGCATCTTCTGGTCCTGCAAAAGAAGGAAAAACTCTTTCTTGCGCTGTCGCTGGCGGCGGTGGTTTTGTGCACGGTGCTGGCCTTTGGCTTTGCCGTGCCGCTGCAGGCTGCCGAACCGCAGGTCCTGCCGGATACGACCGGGCTGGAACAGTATGTGCTGGTGGATCTGAACACTGCTGATCTCTCTGCGCTGTGCACACTGCCGGGCGTAGGGGAAAAGCGCGCACAGACGATTCTGGATTACCGGACGCAGAATGGCCCGTTTGAACGGGTAGAAGATGCAGCCAATGTTCCGGGCCTGACACAGACCATTGTGGATTCCTGGGCAGGAATGGCAACCGTGAGCTGAGCCGCAGCCGGCGGCCCGGCGCAGCAAAAAGGGGAATGATTATGAGTGACGATACCATTTTTATCAACCGGGAACTGAGCTGGCTGGATTTCAACCGGCGCGTTCTTGCGCTGGGAAAGGATAAAAATGTTCCGCTTGCAGAGCGGGTCAAATTTCTTGCGATCTACGGCTCCAATCTGGACGAGTTTTTTATGGTGCGCGTGGGTTCTCTGCAGGAGCGCGCCAATCTGGAACAGGAACAGGGCAAAAAGGTCAAGAGGGAAAACAAGACCAACATGTCCGCGGCGGAACAGCTGACTGCCATCATGCCCAAAACGGCACAGCTGCAGGAGGAGTGCGATAAATACTACGCAAAGGCGCTGGAAGCACTGGCGGAGTGCGGCTGGCGCAAGGTGGATCTTGACCACTTGTCCAAGGAGGACGAGCACTTCTGGAAGAAGTACTTCCAAACGGAGCTGTTCCCTATCCTCAGCCCGCAGATCGTGGATAACCGCCATCCGTTCCCATTCCTGCGCAATAAGGAGATTTACCTTGGCGTTCTGCTCAAGGAAAAACACCCGGCAGGGCAGAGCCTTGGCATCATTCCCATTTCCAGCCAGATGGAACGGATGCACGTTGTGAAAAAAGACGGCGAAACGCAGTTTGCACTTACCGAAGAGCTGGTGCTGCACTTTGCGGCCAGCATCTTTGGCAAAGAGACGATTCAGGAAAAATGTCTCTTCCGTGTTACCCGCAATGCGGATATCGACGTAAAAGAGGGCATGATGGATCATGATATCGACTACCGCGAGATCATGACCGAGCTGCTTAAGCGCCGCCGCAAGCTGGCTGCGGTGCGTCTGCAGATCACGCCTGCCCCGGCCCCGGAGGTAGAACGCCTGCTGTGCAACCGTCTGCTGCTCACCCATAAACGGGTGTTCGAGCAGAAAAGCCCGCTGGATCTGAGCTTTTTCTACAAGCTCACCGGCCGCATGGAAGCGGAGGGGCGGCCGGAACTGTTCTACCCGGCTGCACGGCCCATGCTGCCGCCGCCGGACTACGACCTTGCCGCTGAAGTGCAGAAGCACGATGTGCTGCTCAGCTACCCGTACCAGTCCATCCGGCCCTTCATTGCCATGCTCAAAAAGGCTGCTCATGATCCTGAGGTCATTTCCATCAAAATGACCTTGTACCGTATGGCGCGGGAGTCCCAGATCGTGCAGGCGCTGATGGAAGCCGCTGAGAACGGCAAAGAGGTGGTGGCGCTGGTGGAGCTGCGCGCCCGCTTTGACGAGCAGAACAATATCGACTGGTCGAAGCAGCTGGAAAGCGCAGGCTGTACGGTCATTTATGGCTTTGATGATTACAAAGTGCACTCCAAGCTGACCCTTATCACCAAAAAGAGCAAAGAGGGCTACTCTTATATCACCCAGATCGGCACCGGCAACTACAACGAAAAGACCAGTGAGCTTTACACGGACTACTCCTTCATTACGGCAGACCATGGCATTGGCGAGGAAGCTTCCAATGTGTTCCAGAACCTTGCCGTGCAGAAGCTGACTGAGGAGAGCGACCGGATGCTGGTAGCACCGCTGCGCTTCAAGAGCGTATTGCTGGAAGAAATGGATCGTGTCATTGCCGCCGCCCGCATGGGCCGTCCGGCATCCATGATCCTGAAAAACAATTCCATCAGCGACCGGGATATCATCCTTAAGCTGCAGGAAGCCAGCTGTGCCGGTGTGCGCATTGATATGATCGTGCGCGGCATCTGCTGCGTGCGCGCCGGCGTGCCCGGCAAGACGGAGAACCTGCATATCCGCAGCCTTGTGGGTCGTTATCTGGAGCATGGCCGCATTTACAGCTTCTTCGATGGTGCACATACCCGCATCTATATTGCATCCGGCGATTTCCTCACCCGCAACACCGAGTGCCGCGTGGAGGTGGGCGTGCGCGTGGAGGATCCCGTGCTGGTGCGGAAGCTTACCGACATTCTGCAGCTGCAGCTGCGGGATAATGTCAATGCCCGCGAGATGCGCCCGGACGGCAGCTACCAGAAGGTAAAGCCCGCTGAGGGCGAAGCACTGGTGAACGGCCAGATGGGCATGTATGAGCTGTTGAAAAATGACTGGACGCAGCCGGAGCCTTGGAGGCTTTCTGCCGCTGCGCAGGAAAAACAGCCTGAACCTTCTGCCGAAGCAGAAAAGCCAGAACCTGCGAAAACGGAAGCGGCTCCCGCTGCAAAACAGGCAGAAGCTTCTCACCCGGAATCTGCTGCGGCACCGGAAAGCGGCGACCGCTTTGACCAGCTGGAACAGATGGTCAATCATAAAAAGCGTACAGAGCCGCAGCTTGCCCCTGCAGCCAAGCCGATAAAGCCGGTGGTGGTGGAGACACCCGCCCCCAGAAGCCGCCTGAAACGGATTTTGGATTTCTTCAGGTTGCGCAGATAATATTTGCAAGACCCGACAGAGCAAACCCTCTGCCGGGTCTTTTTGCGTGTTTGCCTGCATAAATAAAAAGCAAACGGAAGGCGGGAGGCAGAAGGTGCGGGCAAAGCGATGGGGACGAGCCGGGCACGGCAGGGAGCAGCCCAGACGGAGGGCGATTTTTCTGGCAGTTTTAGCCGGACTGCTGGTGTGCTTGGTGTTTCCGGTGCGGGCGCAGAAAAAAACGGGGAAGCTTTGTTTCCCGCTGGACACCACACAGTACCGTGTTTCGGACGGGTACGGCTGGCGGCAGGATCCTTTTACCGGGGAAAGGACGTTCCATAAGGGCATTGATCTTGCCTGTGCAGAGGGAACAGAAGTGCTTGCTGCGGAAGGCGGTGCGGTGGTGCAGGCATACCGCAGCACAAGCTATGGCACCTGTCTGCGTGTTCTCCATACAGATGGCAGCGAGTCACTTTATGCCCATTTGCAGTACGCCTATGTCCGCCCGGGCGAGGTGGTGGAAGCGGGGCAGCTGCTGGGCGCAGCAGGGCGCAGCGGGCGCGCTACGGGAGCACACCTGCATTTTGAACTGTACCGGAAGGGAACAGCCTGTGACCCGGCGGATGCGCTGGGCCTTTCCTCATGAAGCTGCATGATTCCCGGCAGCTGGGGCCGCTGGTGTTCCGCGACCCGCTGCTTTTGTGTAGCGCACTGTATTTTTTGCTCTACTTTGATGCAAGCGGCTTTCTGCGGCTGGGGTTGCTGGCGGCGTTCCTGCACGAGTGCGGGCACATTCTGGTGTATTGTGCGCTGCTGCGCCGCTTTCCGGTCATTGAGGTAACCATGACTGGCTTTTGTATGCGGATGGACGCTCCGGCCCGGGGCCTTTCACCGGGGCGGCTCTTCTGGCTGGCTGCTGTAGGCCCGGCGGTCAATTTCATGCTGGCAGGCATCTGGGCGCTGCGGCTGGAACAGGAACTGACCATCCGCGGCAGTGCCTTCTGGGCGGCAAATCTGCTGACCGGGGGATTCAATCTGCTGCCCGTTCCACCGCTGGATGGGGCGCAGCTGGCATCCTGCCTGTGCGAAATGCGGCGTGCAGGCAAAAAGTTTAAGGGAAATGATTGAAAAAACAGCTCATTTCGGGTACAATAAAATGACGTGTAAAAATGGACTGTTTATTGGAGGACTCGATGTTTGATCCAAAACTGAAAGAAGCACTGGGACGGGTACAGAAGCCTGGTCGTTATACCGGCGGAGAACCCGGCAGTGTATATAAGGACAAAGAAAAAGTGGATGTCCGCTTTGCGTTCTGCTTTCCGGACACCTATGAGGTAGGTATGTCCTTCCTCGGCGAAAAGATCCTGTATGAGCTGCTCAACAGCCACGAAAACTGGTGGTGCGAGCGTGCTTTTATGCCGTGGCTGGATATGAAGGCCGAGATGGAGCGTCTTGGTCTGCCGCTCTACACCATGGAGAGCAAGGATCCGCTCACCGCTTTTGATGCAGTGGGCTTCACCCTGCAGTACGAGCTTTCCTATACCAATATTCTGGCTATGCTGGATCTGGCGGGCATCCCGTTCTATTCCAAGGATCGCGATGAAAGCTGGCCGCTGATCGTGGCGGGTGGCCCCTGCGCCTGCAACGCGGAACCCATTGCGGACTTTTTTGATGTGGTCCAGCTGGGTGAGGGCGAAAACCAGCTGCCCGGCATCTGCGCCGAGATCGAAAAGGCCAAGAAGGAGGGCGGCGTCTCCAAAAAGGAGCTGCTGCTGCGCATTGCAAAGATCCCCGGTGTCTATATCCCGGCGTTCTACGATGTGGAGTATTACGAAGATGGCCGGGTCAAGGCCATCACCCCCAATGAGCCGGGCATCCCGGCGCGCATCACCAAGGCGATCATCAAGGACCTGAACGAGTTTGCCCCGCCCACGAATTTCGTGGTGCCCATGGTGGGTGCCATTCAGGACCGCGCCAGCATCGAGGTGCTGCGCGGCTGTGTGCGTGGCTGCCGTTTCTGTCAGGCGGGCTTTCTGTACCGCCCCATGCGCCAGCGTGACGCGGGCCTTCTGAACAGGGCGGCGCAGGAGCTGTGCGCTAACACCGGCTATGAAGAGCTGAGCCTTTCCAGCCTGTCCACCTCTGACCACGGCCAGCTGGAAGAGCTGCTGGATGATCTGAACGAGTGGGCACCCAGGGAGCATGTCAGCCTGTCGCTGCCGAGCCTGCGTGTGGACAACTTCTCCCAGAGCCTCATTGAAAAAACCACCAAGGTGCGCAAGAGCGGCCTGACCTTCGCCGCCGAAGCCGGCACCCAGCGCCTGCGCAACGTCATCAACAAGAATGTCACATGGGATGAGATCGAAAAGACCTGCACCATTGCATTCAACGCGGGCTACACCTCAGTCAAGCTCTACTTCATGATGGGCCTGCCCACTGAGACCATGGAGGACATTGAGGGCATCGCAGAGACGGCGCAGAAGGTGGTAGACCTCTATTATTCTCTGCCCAAGCGCGGCAAGGGCAAGGGCGTACAGGTGACCATCAGCTGTGCCTGCTTTGTGCCCAAGCCCCATACGCCGTTTGAGTTCGTGCCCATGGACACTGAAGAAATGCTACGCGCCAAGCAGAAGCACCTGCTGGAAAGTGTGCGCAGCCGCAAGATCAAGGTCAACTATCACGACAGCACCACCAGCTTTCTGGAGGGCGTGTTTGCCAAGGGTGACCGCCGCCTTGCCCCGGCCATTGTGGAAGCCTACAAGCGCGGCTGCTACTTTGACGGCTGGGAGGAGTGCTTCAAGTACGATACTTGGCTGCAGACCTTTGCTGATCTGGGCATCGACCCGGCGTTCTACTGTCAGCGCCCCATTGGTCTGGACGAGGTAACGCCCTGGTCCCATATGGACTACGGTGTTACCCACGAATATCTGGTGCGGGAGTACCAAAAGGCTCTTGCCGCCCAGACCACCCAGCCCTGCAACCGTGCCTGCCACGGCTGCGGTGCAAATCACCTGTTAGGAGGTCCCTGCTTTGATTACAGTAAGAATCTCGTTTGAGAAAAAGAATGAGGCCTCCTACATCTCCCTGCTGGACCTGCAGCGGGTGATGCAGCGGGTGCTCAAGCGCAGCGGCCTGCCGGTGTGGCATACGCTGGGCTTCAACCCCCATATCTACATGACCTTTGCCTGCCCGCTTTCTCTGGGGCAGGAGAGCGAGTGCGAGTGCGTGGACGTCAAGACCGAAGCGGAAGCTCCGGATTTTGAGCAGTGGAAAGCGGCCCTCAATGCCATCATGCCCGCAGGCATCGTGATCACGCACGTTGGCCCGGTGCAGATGAAGGCAGACCTCATTGCCTACGCATGCTATCGCATCACCTACCCGGCGGCAGCGGCTGCGGCGCTGGATGCGTACAACGCGCTGGAAAGCGCTCCGGTGGAAAAGCACGGCAAAAAGGGCAACAAGATCATTGAGCTGAAGGAACATCTGCCCAAGGTGGAGTACACCACGGAGGGGGACAGCCTGCACATTGAGCTGTGCCTGCCCGCTGCGCAGGAGCTGAACCTGAACCCCTCGCTGCTCACCGGCTTTCTGGAAGAAAAATTTGGCCTGCCTGCCGTTAGCGCCAACATCCTGCGCAAAAAGTTTTTGACGGCAGATAAGCAGCTGTTTGTCTGATCGGAGCGTGAAAGACTGTCTGTTGGGCAAAACAGAAAATTTTTGCATTTATTTTGGTCAGAACGCTTGCATTTACGCAGGTTTTGTGATATCCTATTTAGGCGTTAGTGTCCGCTGAGACCACAGCGGGGTTAATGACAATATCATTAAACGGGCGGTCCTCTGACGGCAAAGTGCCGTGTATGAACGTCTAAAAACAAATGGAGGATTCAAAAATGGACGCACTGA